>Ga0065711_1032682_pt1 | contig 26893 bp, 8 predicted proteins | sample Hoacrofraction12_FD_59098 | JGI IMG/M metagenome (GOLD analysis project Ga0065711, IMG submission 59098) | Hoatzin crop microbial communities from Cojedes, Venezuela - Epithelial fraction 12 v2 (version 2) | ecosystem: Host-associated > Birds > Digestive system > Esophagus > Crop | place... | reverse complement strand
TTTTTTTTTTTTTTTTTTTTTTTTTAAATAATCTTCCTTTTATGTTTCTGGTATAAAACAGTATGTTATTGTGGCTGAGGTTTGCACAGAAAGGCTTCCATTGCTGCTTCTTAGCCGAGGAAAATGTAAAACCAAAGACAACACAATTGCAAGCTGTTCTCAACGGGGTAAAAACATTGGCCATGACTGGAACAAATGACAGGCAAATTAACAGCACATGCACAGGAAAAGATGGACTTCTCCAAGTGCACAGTAAACACGAATATGGATTAAAAGATTTGTAGACAACAAAGAGGTAGGGTCAGTTTTGAAGCTCTATGTTGTAGTGTTCATGTGCCTACAGATCCATCACATATTTAAAGGATAAGCTTTCAATTTGTACAAGTTATTCAGATCAGTTATTCACTTGTTTAAAATGAATTTTAATTGTAAACCAGAATCCAGACTAGGTCATTTTCTCCTTAAACCATAATGGTTCTCCCCAATTTATTTCTTTGCTAAAATGTTGAAACTTCTACAATGAATGGTTAGGAAATTCTGTGGAGTTAAAGACGACATTTGTGGGTCCTCTTGGTTTTTTTTAAATGCCTCATTCTCTTCTATGTCCAAGGATAAAGTTCCTTCTGGATCAAACTACTTGAGCAGCTTAATGAAAAAAGGGGTTGCTGCCGGGTACTTTAATGCTCTCTCAAGCAAGTGGCTTTCATGGAGTGAGCGTGTTGCATCCATCAACACATGAATTTGAACACCCTGTACCTTGGTTTCTATGACTTCTATCTACTAACTGACAGACGCAGTCTTTGGTAAACAATCAATTTAAACCCATTTTTCTGTATGCCTGCAGCAACAACAGATATTTAGAAACAACTCACCATTTTCCTTTCAAAGAAAATAAAATCTACCAATACCTTAGTTTACCAGTTGAATCAACAAAACTTACTATGCTAAAGAGTGCGAATAACTCTCCTGTGAAGACATTATTAAGATCTTTCAGAAACAGGCAATATCCCGAAAATGCAAAATGTGACAAGATGCTTGTAACAAGAACTTCTTGCAAAATATTATTTACAACAGAGGACAGTTAATCAGAATATACAGACCTAAAACATAGTTTACATTAACCAAAACATTACGTTTGGGTGTGTTGGAAACAGAATCCTGAAACACAAACGTGTGAGTTGCAGCCACATCTACAAACCATTTCATACCACATGAAAGGAGGAAAGGAGGGATTGGAACATTTCCTTGGGTCCTCCCCACTTTCCATATGCCAGTTGTGAATTATGCTTCATAAGATAAATAACTAGTGAAGAGTGAAGAGATGAGCTGCTTTGGAGCACATCCTCAGGCCTGATGGGCTGACTACCTGTCAGATAATGTTGAAAGTAGGATTATGTCTGAAAAGGTTGACAGACCACAGATTTATCTCTCTACATCAAACACTGTATGTTTAGCTAAACTCAGTGAACTTTAACTAATTAGCCCATCATTACAGTAAATTCGTACTGAATAATTTTCAGAAGGCTAAATCCAGAGCCTATACTATATATAATTAACTTGAAATACTGATAGTAAATGCGAACTATTAGAGAGATTTCATCCTAAAAATTTCAACTGAAAAAACAGCAAATACAACTTTTTTTATCCTAATTGCTCAAGATGAAGCCTCTTCTAAAAAAGACAACATTAAAAAAATATACATATACACAGATAAAAAAAGCTTAGGCCACTAGAGTTGAAGATGGAAATCAAATGGTTATGCAGTCCTATACGCATCTTCTCCAGTATTTTTTGTACTTTATATCAAGTTCAAAGTTTATGAAAAAATTATTGGGGAACAGGAATTTCACTCAAAAAAAAAGAACATTACAAAGATATTAAAATCTATAAGATAAATCTGGCGAAAAAAATCCATCTAAAATCAGAATTGCAGAAACACAAAGCCATGTTTATCTTTCAGTTTACAGTGGCATGAAAGTGTTCTTGCTGGAATAGGGCATACGTAACAAACGCAAGAAAAGTTAAAGAAGAAACACAAATCTTCTGTGCTTGGTAACCATGGGGGAGTTGCTGTTGTAACTCTGCCTTGGACCTCTCTGAACCATCTCCTTCCTTTGTTACCGACTTGTGAAACCAGCACTCATAAAAGCACAGGCAACACAATACTGTAGAGGTGGAGCTGCTTTTTGGCTAAGCAGAGAAAGCTTCAAGATGGCACTTGAAACAAAAAATGCAGTGGGAGAACACGTGACCAATTTAAGAGTTCTGTATCTGCTCTTTATAGATTAACATTTGTTTCTTTTGAAAGAGTACAGAAAGGAGGAGTAAGAATATGCAGTCTCCAGTCCTCTCTGCATTTCAGAGAAAACCAAAATCTTTTCAAGCTTAAGAGGACCTTCTTTCTCCTACTACCCACAACAATTCTAAAAATGAACTGTGGTTCGGAGCATAAGGGTCACTCCAGTGCAAGGCATCATAATTTGCATGCACATACTGCTCTTCAACAGATAATAATGAATTTGCTTGACAATACTTACTTGTCTTTCAAGTACCTAGTTCTACTGTTTCTGTTTACTATCATTCAAGATCACATCACTTCACCACCTACATCTATACAACCATCAAATTTCTAAGCTCATTTTTAGCAAGATAAACTCAAGCACTCTCTGTATTTCAATTTCTGATACAATCATTACAGAACACCAGCTGTTAATTTGATTTGTAGATAAAAGATTAGCTTTTTTTTTGGAAACGGAACTTCTGTTCAGATTCAGTCCTTATTTGTCACTGTTTATGTAATCAAATAATTGAGTTCAGGATTTCAGCTACTTCTAAACATTCCTACAAACTTAAAACAAGGAAGAGAAGAATTGCCTATAAGTCAGCTTAATAAATGTGGTGCTCTAAGAGGTTTCAAACAGAAGAAGAGCGATTGCTTATTAAGAAACACAAGGTGCTTTGTATTTTGTTAGTCATCTCCCCTGCCCTATAATAATTTGTTTAATGTTAAGTTTCACTTGTATTTATGAGCGTTTATTGTATTCATCCTGAAAGCAAATAATACTGCAGATATGTAGACAAAGCAAGTATGAAGCAATCACAGGAAACTGTAGAGCATTATTTGCCAAAGTTCTCCAGGACAACAAAACCTACAAAGGATGGCATCTAATGACCTGTATCTAGAAAACTACCAGCAATAATCTGAAAACAATCTTGATAATATGTGAAGCTTCAACGAAAAAAAAGTCATACAGACCATTTCAGAAAGCTCTCTGAACATGAAATGTTCGTGTGATATGCCAGCAAAGCTAAAACCCACATCATTTATGCCATTTTGGAAGACAAACAAAAAACCAACAGACTATAGTGTACTGAAGGTGTTCAGGATGTACCAGCAAATCTGTATCACAGAATCACAGAATGTACGTGTATGTGCCCTCTCTCTCACACACACCATCTTACCCACATATGGCAGGAGAGAAATGTGTCAGTGGATATTTAAATATACAGGTGCCACTTGCAAATGTATGGCCTTAGCATCGACTGACGCAGTCAGCTATGCAGTCACGCCAGTCCCTCTCTACAGGTTCACCCACACATACACTTGTGTGTCCCATCATGTCGTCCCAATATGTCTTCAATACCCGATAACCGATATTCAATCAAGTACAAAACGTTTTTATGTTTTTCTCTCTTGTGAAGTAATTTCATCCTCTATTATACTTTACATGGCCAGAATTACAGAAATTTTTGCAGACCTTGGGCTGTATCTCCACACAGTGATGAACAATTTCTCTACAGGTTTTATGTTCCATTAGATCGCTTTGTCTTTGAATGTTTCATCCTTTCAACTACTTTTCTAACAATAAGAGCTCGAACAGAAATGCAATTCCAGAAAACTGCTGAAACAGCTTTTTAAAAGCTTATACACACCCCCCAGTTCTCTCCCATCACTGCTACAAAACTTTCCAATGCTTTAACAATACATTTTCAAAGATTTTCCTAAAAAGTTTAAGCACGACACAGATACAGATTCAAACTGTTTACTTAGATGACACGTTGCTACTTCTTTAAAAGAAAATCATGATTGCCTTCAATGAAGAGATGTAATCTTTTTCTGAAATAAATACTCCTTAGTAATAGACCATCTTACTTCAACAGAAAATAAATATTCAAAAGCCCCGATGAACATAATTCTAGGTTCCTTCAGAGTGGTTGTCCACTGTGAGAAGAAACAAAACTTCTACTAAATATCTCTTAAAGACTTTCATTCTAGTAAGGAAGATTTTTTTTAAAAATATGCTTTTGTCAAATCCACCTTGTAATGAGCAATGTTTACACATAAAGAAATTACGAAGCATCTTTGGAATGTTTGATAAAAGTGATAAAACATTTTTTCAGAAGTGAATCATCACATATCCTTTTTTTTTTTTGTTAGGAAAACATTAATAATTTCCAAATAGCTGTCTCAACACCTTGCTAGACTCTAATCAGCCCCCAGCAACGTGAAACTCATTTTTTTTCTCAAGTCTACTTACTCCAAATTCAAATGGTGCTCTATGAAGTTGTGTCCTCCATCCAATTCTATTTTATCCATAATTCTTGCTAAGCTTAAAGCTACATAATTTGACAATGTAACTTGATTACAGAAGGAGCATGCTGCACCCCCTTAAAGTTAGTTTATTTCTCCTATCCTCTTTTACTGTGGAAAAACACCACATATGTTCTCTTGTCTGCTTAGCCTGACTGACAGCTTCTATAGAGTGACCTAATGAACCTTTCAGCCCAAGAGCCTTCTTCACACATCCTTTGATAAGTGGTGAAGTTTCACCTTGGGCATTGTCTTGTAAGCCACCAGTGATATCACTGCAGTTCCAATGTCTCCAAAAAAAACTCACTGTAAACACTTGTGGAAGATAAGCTCCTGCAGGAATGCTGTCATTAAGAGATTTTTTCCTATTATTTTAGAAATCTATTCACTTTAAAATAAATTAAAAAAAAATCCTCACAATTATGGAACATTATTCCCTATTTCAGTGTGATATGTCTATTTTTCTTTGTAGCTTAAATTTGTAGGAAAAAATGCAGAAAAGCTGATGTTCGACTCCAGTAATATATTAATGGAGTTACAAGCATATGGAAACTGTTGTATAATTTTGAATATCTGACATAATTATTTAAATACAAACCTCTTTAACAACAGAAGAAATAGCTAATGCATTAATGGAAGAAAAAAAAACCAGAAATCACAGTGAAAATGAGAAGAAAACAAAATATAGATCTTACTTGAAGAACTCCACTATCTTGTTTACTTTTAGACAACCATCTGGAAGACACTGTACAGTATGTATGTAGGTTTTAAATAACCATATTATGTTATATACTTCCATAAGAGGGTAAAAAAGGATGAGCTAATGCGCACACTGCTAGATACACTAGTTGTAATATTCTCACAAAATCTTATAGCCTATATCAATTTTTTCCCCAAAAAAAGGAATCATTTTTTTGAAACACTTTCAAAAAAGAAATGCAGAGAGCTTCTACTGACAAAAACACAGCAAATTGTTTCAAACATTATCTTCTGCAGTATGTTTTGAAGAGGACTAAACAAATATAACTCTTTCAAGGTTGGTGTCTTATTTTTACAGAACTTAGATCATTGTAGGATTTAGAATGAGACTTAATATACTTCACTACTCGAATTGGTATTAACCTATACCATCAATATCTCACACCTGTTTTTATTCATCATTAAAAATAACTTCACCCTAATTGTAGCACCCTTTAAAATGTAAGAGTATTCAAACTGAAACAATCTGGCAATACAAATGTATTACAATTAACTAGCACAGATAGTTTTCAGGATGTGAGAGCAATTTTGGAACTACATCTATGACAAAGGTAACAGCTCAGCTACATTATGTTAAGGCAATCACGCACAATAATTAGAGGAACCACCTGTGCTACAGCTTCAGAAATGTAATAGTGATACTGATATGAAGTTGTGTGAAAAATGTGGACTGACCAGGTCTCAATATGCTCCTTGAAATTTACACTTGCCTGCAGCACAACAGTAGGAAATGTAATCCAACACAGTGCATTGCCATGCAAAGTCAGACCTGTATCTTTTAAGCCCAATATATTATGAGTGACTGGCCAAAGAGGCTTTGGAGAATGATGCAAAAAAACAGAGCATAAAACTAGCCAACAACTTGCCAATACAAAACAAATAGCTCCCTAAAATTATCTTCTCCAAAATTTCTAGAAGCATAAAAGCAACTGAATTCAGGCTGAGTTGATATTATAAACTCTGTACCCCAAAATTGGTCAAATTTTCCACTTGCAATAGCGTATAAAGATCAAAGTATGTTTTTTGGTAGCATGCCTCTAATTAACATCATAATAATAGTAAAAGTTTAAGCATCGAAGAAAATAACATAGATCATATAAAATCTTATCTATAACTGAGACTAGTTTGCTTCCTCAGCTAAACTATTCTAATTTTTCACAGGCAAATTCTTCTGTTTCATGATATTTTCTGTCATCTATCATTAACTTCCATTCTTTGATCTTGTATTTGCAATAGCACTCTCCAGTTTGGTAGCTTAATCACTCATTACAGTACGCTAAAAATACATTAAAAATTGCTCTTTTGCATTAAAATCTTAATAGGAACATTGAAACTTGACCACTATCATGTAAGTTACAACATATTTGTCAGAAATTGTTTGTCTAGAAACAGTCTTCTATAAAAATTAAGTTAAATGTGAATTACATAAGTCAGTGAACAGAATAGAATATTGACAGACAAGTCTTTATAAGGGATTAATACACACCTAAACTGCTCAGCTCTCCCACAAACTAACGTACGGAATCCTACGTAGAACAAAAACCTAAAAGAACCAAAAAACCCCAAAACAACAACAACAAACAACACGCCTAAAAAAAGCCCCAAATCCAACTGAAAAGATAAGTTTCTTCCCTGTTGGTGAAACTTTTGAGAAGAAAAATAGTAATACCCTCAAATGAGTCTCAGCTGACTCATCTGAAAAAGGCATTCCACCAACTGCTGAAGGTGGCCATTACAAAGGCATCACCAAACCCACCGTGCAATAAATCTCAACAAGGTATGCAAGGAACAAGCTGAACATAAATAAAACAAGATTTCTCTTTCTCTGCAAGAAATAAGCAAGCTACTTAAGCTCCAAGGAGACAGAAACATGGTCTGCTCCAGAGGGGAAGAAGCTGCAATATGCAGCAATCGCCCAGGGTCTGGAACAAGCACAGTATCCAGCAAGTCCCATAATTGCTGTGTTTACATTCATCAGTGCCTGGTGGAGGCATTTCTGCCACTCACCCCGGCATCTGCCCCTCAGTAAGGACTTTTCCTCTGTTTAGATTAAGCCAATTCATTACCTAGAATGATTCCTTCAACTGAACAAAAACGAATTCCACCTGTTTTTATAAATACTCTAACAGAGTAGTATTTTAAATTTCTTACAAGCTTCTTTTTCCCCTTTAAACACTGTACTAACAGAATCTGACGCCATGCTTAAAAATGTTCTATGCTGCATATGACCCTTTCCTAAATTGAAAGTGATGCTTTATTTTCCCCTAACACACATCAGTAGTTTGAATGTTTCCCTAGACAGTAGAGAACTATACAGTTGTATCTGGTTTGAATATTTCAACTCTTTTCTTTCCAGGTATTTCTGTATACAAAAATGCATTAAACTCTGAATACTGCAGAGACATTTTTCTAGTTTCACTGTAATTATAATGCATCATTCCATGCTAAGCCCCAAGAAAACTTACATGCAAATACAATTTCAAGATTCCTAAAAGACCAGTAAAAAATGACACTACTTAATGCTTTTTAACTTATTTTCTTGACACACACACAATATTTTTTTATTCCTTCAACTATTATAATGAAAATGAAAGCAATGCCTATTGGGTCTTTTGCATATAGGGGAACTTGCCTTTGCTATGCTGCAGGTCACTCAGACGCCAACAGAGCTGCATTAGTGCCATATTTCAGAGCCTCCAAAGATCTTCAGTGGGCTGGGATCAGGACTGCCTCAGACAACTCTACAGAGCATTTAGAAAACTGACTGGTAGTTGGCTGGCTTCAGACTGGCTGGCTGTGTAGCCTACTTCTGCTGGCGATATACTCTGGACTTCTATACAGCTTGCTGTGTGAAGAACGGACCCTCTACAGTTTGGGCTAGCCACAAAGTGAAACTGAATCATTGAATTTATTACAAGCTTTAAAAAAAAAATAGGCTGCCAGAGCAAGACCGCTCTTTCTGCACCAGTGCTAGGTATGCTGGCTTTGAAAGATGGCAGAACTACAGCATTTGTTTACTCATCTGTTAAATGATGAAAGGGGGAGCACTGCCCACCTCCATAAAGAACTTTCAGACATTCAGATAAAGACAACCCAATGAAGGAAGCGTAATAGCACCAATACCCTCTTTTAAACCCCTCGCTTGTTTGACTTCAGAATACAACAGGCAGCGGTGTAGCAGGAATCCATTAGACTGCTATTAACAGACCTTCCCCCAGATAAGACATTTAAAACATGGAGCACCTACTGTAATTGAAAAATAAAAGACTTGTTTCAGGGCAAAAGTACTTCAGGTCAAGTAGTGTAAAAAATGAATGAACAAGTTGCTGGAGAAAATTGTTAAGAAAAAGATGGTACAGTACGTTCAAGTCACCTTGACTTTTTTTTCAGGATCAGGGACTTAAAATGTAAAAGTAAATAGATAAGAGCTTAACAACTAGTAAGACATGCCTCATTAAAATAGAACAGTTTCAGATTCAGCGTGAATTAAAAACAAAAATTCAGAACTCCGGGTGACTTCCAACTCATCTAAACCTCATCATCATCATGTGAACTTGGCAGCCTCCTCCTGGATTACTCTTTTTGACAGGCTGGTTACTATGAACAATTCTTTAGTTCTCAGAAAAGCTTTGTTTTAGTTCTAAAAAAAAAATCTATTTCACAACATAGGACATTCAAACAGGCATTTGGAATTCTAAAGCCTTTTAAGAGCTCCAGAAGCAACTGTGCCACATCAACTCTCAGAAAAAGAAACTCCACAATATACGCTCTCTATAAACTCCACGGCCATTCTGGATACCTGCAGAGCCCTGTGATAAAACAGACAAAAACAGCTTTAAAGAAACAAATATAACAGTCAGTCCCAAAGTCTGAAGCAACTGGCAGAGTCCTGCAACTGGCTGCCGTAAACTCAGATGTTGTATGATGCAACGTACAAATGTCATCAGGCTGCAGAATAATCCTCAGTACATCCATGTAATCCTCATCATCATTGATGGGCACTGTGTTTATACTTCAAAACAAAGCAGGCATTTTGCTATGTCTTCAGTCACAAAAAATTTGAACTTGCTATTTTGGTATCTTAGGACAATTTGATAAATAAAGTAACATCAGTGTTAATTTTTTAAAATGCTAGAACTTATAGAGAATACTTTTCATACTGTGCTGAAACACATTTTCAAGCACTTCCACTAAGGGGCGTATTACTCTCCTCAGCCTTGTGTAAGTTATTAAATGCTTTAGATGAATGACAAACTCAGATGTAATTAATAATAAATATACAGCACCATCTTTTTGAAGGACATTTTTAGAATGTGTGTATGTCTTTGCCATTTCATGGCATATTTTCATTTATGCAGATGAAGTTCTTGTCTTGGAAAAAAAAAATATATCAAGTTGCAAGTAGCAACTTGGTATGTATTGCTGCTACTTTGTCTATTTCTAAGCCAGGAGTTCACAATACCACTTCTCTGGGTCTGTCCAATTTGCCAAACATTTCTAAATACTTTACACAGTCAACATGGGAGCAAGCTCCTGCCTACCAAGGATCAAAGAACCAATCTGAAAGACAATTGATCAGCCTTCAATACTTGCTCCAGAGAAGGGCAATTAACACAATGACACAGGCAAAAACAACTTGTCAAATGTATACAATTCCTGAATTTTTGTCTTTATGTCCATACACTTAGTGCTCATCTGGTGTTTTCAGAGCCTCTCCATTCCTTTCATGCTGCAGGGTGTTGTCCTTCTAAAAACCTGGAGAAACCAGTCTAAGCAACCTGGAGGTTAAAGTCTGCTTTAGTTCCTTTTTCACCACCTCTCCTTCACCTTGCTTGTAAGCAGAATTCCTCTGAAATGCCAAGTAAAACCTCTGCGTGCTACTGCTGTGGCTTTCATGTTAAGCCACCAGAATAATATACTATCTAATATTACTCCTTTAATTACAAAAATCATAAGCCAAAATGCATACACAGTAAAACCAGATTGCACCACAAATACCTATTTTTAAATAGCTTTGGGACTGTTTATGGAGCTCTCTGGACTAAAGTAATTTGCTAAGACTTGATTTGAATGGTACTACAAACAGATTTTCCTTATACTACCCCTATTTATATTTAGCAATAAAAGCAAACTTAAATCTCACAATAATGCCTTGATGGCAAAACCAGTGAATTTATTATTGATGATCCCTGTTTAGCTCTTGCTATTAGACTTGTGATAATTCCGAAGCACTTAGATCATACAGGTAAGCCTCATTAGTCCACGATTTCCAACTATAAGCACAAAACCTCCATTATGACACTAAGGTACCTAAACATATTTTTAAATACTCACCTTCTCAAAGTCAAGTAACAAAAAAGTAATAGATGCTAGCTGAACCTAATGAGGAAGATTAGTTCTTTACCATGGAATGTTTAAAAAGATGACCAAATACATTTAAAATATGTACTTTTTTTTTTTAAATTTGAGACTAGCATTTTTATAGTCCATCATGGATATTTCTAACTTCATAACAGATTCCTAATGATAAAGATGATGACACGGTGTTCAACTGAAAGACAGTAAACTAAGCTACTCAAAAACCATTTTAGCTGAGCACAAATCATGATCTGTTAAAAGTGCACCTACCACATTTTTGGATTTTAACACTGATAAATCTTCTCATCAGTCCACAGACAGATGGAACCACACACACACAAAAAATCAGTTTATTTACAAAACTGCCACATACAAAATGATTCACAGTGCTTTCAGTAAGGCAGATATGTTTTGACTGCAGACTTTTATTTGAATGTGTTTTAGATAAATAAGGATCGTGCAACCCAGAAACCTAACGAACTCTCAAGAATTTAATAAAATTAATGCAAGGTAAACATAGAAGTCAGTCTTTAATTTTAAGCAGAGCTATGTCTTCAAGTAGAAGACACAAAATTCCTAAAACTATAACCTTTTTAGTAGATTTTTATGAACTTCAATACAAAATACGCACCTACTTTTTTAGTTAAAAAAGCATATTTTAAGTTAAAGCAAGTGTCTGAACATCATCTGAAAATTGTCAAAAGTCATTAAAAGGCAGTAATATTCCATTGCCTCAACTGCTTTTTATCCTACAGAAGTTACACAAGCAGTGGCAGCGCTTCAGATGGCTTGCATACAGGATTCTAATTCAGTGTTGAAACTGAACAAGGCAGGCTCATGCTTTCTCTTTCACTCTCAAGGTGTGCTGCTAGTATGGAAATAGTAATCACAGTGCAGCAACTCTTAATAAAATCAAATTCAGAAGTTCCTAAATTGTACCTACTATCCATTTCACTGTACTGATTTGATTTTGATGCATGGACTAAAAAATAACCCAAAACATGTGTACTAACAGACCACACAAATACTTGGCAAATATACTTTACACAGACACCTAAAGCAGAAAGAACCTGCATATACATTCCTCACAGCAATGCTTTCCTGGTAGCGAAAGACTACAGAGATAATAGCACACATTACAACCACACCTGCAACAGTGTGGATATACAGGAGAAGAGGAGAAGACACTAGTTCTCAACATCTCTAAAAACATTAAACTTGCATTCCATTTCAAAAAAATTTAGCAGCTTAACAGAAAGAACCCTAGCAGAATAGTTAGCTCTGCGTAGAAATTGCCTTAAGCTAGTATGAGAGAGAAAATATTCCTGAATCAGTCTTCTTGAACACTATCATACCCCAAGGCCAGAAAAAAAAGGTCAGGGATAATTGGTGCAATGGTAGCACTGGACACACATTTTCAGCTGGTGCCCTGTGATGAGTGCCACCTAATACCACTCTTCATTATAGTCTCATTGCAATACTGGCAAACTTGCAAAAAGCAAGTATATTTTTGGAAGATGAAGCAACATTTCTAGAAACTGATCTCTAATTATTATTTTATAGCCTCTATAAGCAAAGCAATCTACTGAAAGCACAAACTCTATACTTAAAATCCAGTAGCCAGAAACAATAAAGATACAGTAATAAGTTTAGGAGAGAGAAATCACACAAACTTTTTTCACATTGTAAAATCTACATAACAAAGAATACATAAGAGCACAACGAAATGAAAAACTGGGGGAGGAGGAAAGGAATTTTTTATTATTACTTCCATGACCTGATAACAAGAAGATTTTTACTGAAAAAGTCTATAGTTATAATGTAGCCCCTTAAAGTTCAGCTTTTCATTTACAGGCTTAGCAAACATAAACAATGCAGTTAAACATATTTAAAATGTTTTCCTTTTCCAAAGCTGTCTGTACATTCCACCTAAATTTTTTTTCCCACCAGGAAAAATGCAAGATATTGAATAGTTCCCCCTGCGCAGGGCGGCCATTCTAGATGAGCAGAGCACCATTCCCTTCCCCTCTCCATCTCTTACCCAGACAGTCTGTCTCTTACCCTTTAAACATTTTAAGGGCATGACCACACGAGCACAAATATATGCTACAAGGTACACCAACAACCTCTGTAAAAAAGGATAATCTTTGGTAGCATCACACTCTTCTGGGGTTCTTGGAGGCACACAGTAACTGGAGCACTGTTATCCAAAGGAAACGATCCTTCCTAGGTCCAACCTACTCGCCTAAAGCTAGCAGTGAACGCTTGCCATTGCAGAGGTTTTTCTTTTGGAAAGTTACGAGTTTTTCTCTTTTCAGCCAACCTGATGAAGAACTGCACTAGTAGTGATGCTACAGCTTGCTCTGAGCAAAATTTACTTTGTGAAACCACCAGAAGAAAATACAACAAAAGCCAAATGTTCATGGTCTCTTGGTTGTAACCATTGAGAGGATTGTAACCTTCTCTAGTTCCCATTTTCACCCTGAGTAGGTGCATACAAAATAAGCAAATTTGCAACAAGACAGATCTAGAGCACATACATGAAAATGTACACAGGTGACCTTACTGCATTGCTGAGTGCTTTTTGGGGCATTTTCTTAGAAGTTTGTGGGGTTTTCAGTTTGCTTTGGTTCTAGGTTTTCTGTAGTGGCTACCTGTTACTAAGCAATTAATAAAACTGCTGAAAGTAAGCAAACCAGTAGTTTTTAATCCTCACTAAACTACCAGCCACAAATGACACACGAAAATGAAATCTGTGTCCAAACAGGCAGAAAACTATTATTTTCCTTCTCAGACCATGACAACTACCAAGACATGTTCAAGTTCTAAACTTTGCTATAGAAGTCTAACTTTCAAAATAGCAGAGCCTTCTTTTTTTCTACTCCGTGTTAAGAACACATGCTGATTACAGAGACAGTGCAGCAAGCTATCAATAATGGGCAGAAAACTCCTACATTGTGCAGTGTACAGACAGTACTATGGCATTTGCTACATGCTTGACAATCACAACCACATGACCCAGCAAGCCCAGAAATCTCCCGAACTTTTTATGTCCAAAGCTTTTCTTTACTTTCTCTTCCTTCTGCTGAACCATAGGAGGCATGGAGTTGACTGTTTAGTAAAATCTCAGTGGATGATACTCTCCAGAATACCAGAGTCTATTGATGGTACCAATGAGAAAACTGGCAATGTCCATTCAATTTTCTAAGGATATGGAACTTTGTAAACATGGTGCCTGTTTTTTCAATGTTACAGTTCACTGCTTAAAGATGTCACAGCCTTATTTTTAAAAGTTACTGACTAGATGTCATGTATGTTCCTAAATCACATGAGAAAATTGATATAAATCAGATACTTGACTGGCACTAACATTTATTGCCCCTTGTCTAAAATTTTAGCTACTCCCTGAAAACCTCACATAAGGGTCTTAACCACTAATGGGAAGACTTACAGTTGGCCAGAGCTTCGAAACAGATAACCTAGATCTCTTCTCACAGAAAGTTCCCCAAAGTCAATCAACTCCTTAGATCTAAAAGCCAGACCCCACTAGAATATAAACTGACACAACGAAATTTCAAACACACAGAAGTCAAAGTGACTATATGAAACAGAAGAGAAATAAAATGGATTTTTATATTAGCTCTGCCCCCTATTTTTGCAGAGGAGACACTGGTTTTGGACCTGGGTTGAGTCACCTCCATGACTTTCTCAGCTGCAGCAGATTTTATGCGATCTCCTCTGGTGTCTGGGAAGCTTTTCTTTGTTACCACTGAGTGACAAATCTCTCCTCAAGCCACAACACAGAGAGACCATCTCTCACGTTCATATTTCTCGAGATATGGAAAAAAATACATTTTGATCGAGGAGTTCTTTCAGTTCTGATCTGAGAGCAGAAACAAGCTCCGAATTAAGAATGATACTGGAACTGTAGCAGTATTCATTTCCTAGTATGAACAATTTACGTAACTTATTTTTATTTTTTCCATAAGATCAGGCATATTGCAAATTAAAAATAATTATATACTATCTTAGGTAGCTAGATGGAAAAGGGTATTACGATTTGCCTTTATTCTTCTGTTCCTCTAAAAGAAAAAAAAATAATCAACATGAATCTAATCCTAGCTCACCAAGGATTCGGTAGATATACATGACTTCTTTATAAAATAAGACGACTGCATGATGCCAATCCTTTAGCAACACATATCCAGCATATGCTTTTGATTTCAAGCCAAATAACTACAACTTTTCAACTCTAAATTTTTAAGACTGTATTTGGTACTGTAAGAGATGTTTTAAATGAAAAACCCAAATTACAGAACACTATCATGATCTTTGATGAAAAGTGAATGCACTTCACAAACTGTATGCAACTGGCATATCATAAGCAGAGGAGAAGCGAAGAGAGGCAACACTGCAGTTACTCAGCCTTCTCAAATTTTCTCAAAACCATATTTGCAGGAAGCAATAATTGTTTAGACTAAACCAGTAAACCAGACCAAATTCAGTGCAATACCATGGTCTCCCTCAAGAAAATGAAGCTAGTTAATTGTAATTAAATTTTTACGACTTCACACACTATAGCTTTCAATCAAAGCAAAACACATCTAAGACCAGTGCCTGTAAAAGACTATCAGCTATATGCCCAAATTCTTATTGGTGTAAGAAGTTAATATTTTTCACAGTACCACCTATAATAAATTAATTATATTTCTGGTTTTAAAGATGAAGACAAACATACTTTATGCAGCAATGTTTTAAATGCCATTTCAACCACAAAAGAAACCTTTGTCATATCTCAGAGCCCATAGTTATCTGAAGATAGAGCTATGAAGTTAAAATTCTGTGATCATGAAGAACATGCCTAGTTTTCACAGTAGCTCAATAGTTTTCAGTAAGAACTATTTGTAAATCTTCGCAAAACAACTTTTGCCCTTTTAGTTTATAACTAAGAGTTTTTGGAAAGATCTTACCTTGTCCTCTTGGTGTTCGTTTCCTGCGATCTCTGAATGCTGCTCCCGACTGCAAGGCTTCAAGCAGACTATCCATCACGCCCGTCTCATCACCCTCTGAGAACAGGAGAAAAATAATACTAATATCAGTGCAGTTGAAACCAGACTTTCAAAAGAAAAAAGTAAAAGTGTTGTCAAGTTTACATAACGCTTCCAAATTAGAGACGTATACATCTCAATGTAATGGATGCTGTCAGTGCTTCAGGTATCACTGTCTAGTTTGCCTATGATGTTCTATTAGAACAAAACTGATGCCAATCCTACTGTTCTTTCAATTTAGAGATGTTCTCTTGTGCATTATTGATGACATCTTCAGCACGCAGATAGACAGCTGCTGGTGAAAGACTACTGCTTCACTGTTCAATCCTTTTAAGGCTTTCCCAAGTAGAAACACGTCATCTCTTTTTGATTTAGTAAACACATACGGAAAATCTGATGAAACATAACGGCACAAAGCTAAATATTGTAGTTCTGCAAATATTTTGGATGGTGCTTCCTGTCTTCATGATGCATTAAATCCCTGAGGAAAAAAATATTTAGCCATACGTCATGCAAGGATACATACGCCATTTGCTACACATGTAACGGTATGCTGTGGATCACCTTAAGGTAAGGTAAGGAAAGAACAAAGAGGGGAGAATCACACAGTGAAAGTAGGTGGCATAACAATTTTTAAAAGCTGAATTCTACTTCTGCTAAATCTTCATCTTACTTTTTTCATGTCCAAGCTAACCTGCAGCCTTTAAATTGCTGGATTTCATAGTGCACTATGGAAATCTGGATAGAAAGATTACTTCCTTTTTATGTATTTAAGTCTTTAACTGTATTTCAGTCTGCTAATAACAGTTGCTAGCAGCATCCAACAGCATGGGAAACAGGTCAAAGAACTGCAATGTTACAAAACTATTGATGAATGCCTCTTTTTCTGTTCACCTGTCTGTGTTCTAACTCAAAACTAAAATATAGACTAGACTCAGCAGGTAGGTGGACATTTTATTCACATCTCTCAGACTTCAAGTTAATATAAAAATCCCCATCACAGAGTGGGAAGATAATTACTTTATGCAAAAGATTTATATTACAGTAAAACACTTATGACTCACACAAAGTGTAGGAGGTTAAATGCACATTCAAGCTCTCAAATGTTCAAGTTTAAAAGCAGCTTATTAATGCAAAAGGTATTCTGCCCTGGTTCTCTATTACATTTAGATTTATTAGACTAAATCCAGACCTGATATAAGAGCACAACAATCCTCTAACAGTACCTGGTTCAAATTTCTACATGATGATCATAACTGTAACTACTTGGTAAATTTAAATTATACATCAACGTAATTTAAACCATTATGTATAATACACAACACATACATAAAGTTCTCTCCAGTGGAAGATGAAAGGGAGCAGAGTAAGAGTAGCAACCAGCAGAAGACTGAAATACCAATTTTAATTACATTCCAACTAAAACCCTGAAAAGTACATAAGTAAATCAGCTTCTCTTGATTCACACTCAAATATACAAGGCCAGAATCTTGTCTACAGCACACAATATAATTATTTTTCTTTCTGCTTCTAATCCTACACTTGCTTATTCATTGATTTATTGTTGGCTCTGTATTAAATTCATTTTCTAAATCAAAGGTCTGTGAATACAGTCTGTCCAATCTAATACACACCAAGTTGGTCTGAAACATTTAATGATTGTGACTGTAACACACAAAATTAGTTAATATGTTAGAATAGTTTATGCCTAGAAAAACTACAATTATATTTGATCTTCATTAAAAATAAGAGTTGGCAGAGTTTATTCATAAAGACACAAATGCTTCAATACTTCATAAATGTTTATGCAGCCTTCCACTTCTCTTTTGCTGAGTGTGCTACTCTACCTGCTAATTACTGCAACTGCTAAAAAACACCCTATTTTTGGAATATCAAATTATACAATATACAATATATAGACACATGAATTGAGGAAGCTGTAGAACACGGTGATGAGATTTTTAACTCCTGAAAGTAAAGTTTATGCTAGGTCTGATCTCAGCACTGCATCTTAAAGTCGTCAGGCAATTAAGTGGGAACTGGACAAAGAACTGCATTTTCAGCTAGCCTTCCATTAAAACTTTTTTTTTTTTTACATGACCTACAGCAACTTGTAAACACAAAACAGAAACAAAGACTAGAACTACCCGAAGTCTCTAAAGTGAGAAACTTATTTCCAGCAGAAATGGTCAGTGGAAATAAAACACAGAATCATGGAATATTAGGGGTTGGGAGGGACCTCTGTGGATCACCTTGTCTGACCCCCCTGCCGAAGCAGGGTCACCTAGAGCAGGCTGCACAGGACCACATCTAGGCGGATTCTGAGTATCTCCAGAGCAGGAGACTCCACAACCCCTCTGGGCAGCCTGGTCCAGTGCTCCGTCACCCTCAGAGGGAAGAAGTTCTTCCTCACGGTCAGCTGGAACTTCCTACGCTTCAGTTTGTTCCTGTTGCTCCTCGTCCTGTTGCTGGGCACCGCTGACAAGAGTTTGGCCCCATCCTCTTGACACCCACCCCTAGTTCCTCGTCTTTCTTGAACTGTGGAACCCAGAACCAGAGACAGTACTCCAGATGTGGCCTCACTAGGGCAGAGTAGAGGGGGAGCAGAACGGCTCTCCAACTGCTGGTCACACTCTTCTTAATGCACCCCAGGATACCACTGGCTTTAAATCCGGGAAATACTCTGGATTTTACACTCTGCTTTTACAAAGAACAATAGACTTTGGACGAACTGGTCATAATAAGCATTTAGCAATCTGTGGTCAGATTTCCATGTCAAATGACACTCTAAACATTAGCACTCGGGAACTACACTGCCAGTTTCAAAAAAAGGAGACCATAAGAGATTAAATCAGAAACTGATGTTATGGACATACAAACGGGGAGGGGGTGAGAGGTGAAAGACAGTATTACAAACAGAACAATGACTATCGCTAGGGATGTATAATAATCTCAACACAGCCAAACTGCGTGAACTTTTCACTTCAATGTTAATGCACATAAATAGTACTACCCCTTGCAACAAAGATGAGATAGACAAATGACCACAGATGAGTAATACCAAATCAGCTAATATAAAGTTATTTCAGCTGATGTGGAAGCAAATCGCAAATATCTATGAAGTTAACATGCCATCTGAAATTACCAAATACCTACTATTATTATCATTTGAGAACAGCAAAGGTGAAACTTGTTTATAAGAAAAACTAAAACATTAGTTGGAGAAAAAAAAAGTATGACAGTCTTCAACTGGTAGTATGAAAAGCCTTTGAAACAAATTTTGAAGACAACAGAACACAAGATTATGTGTTATAGTTCTGCCAAAGACATTAGACTAAGTCTATGGCTTATGGTTTCTGTTAATGCAATATACTGCACTTCATCTGGCTAGAATAGTTCTCTCATTTATCTGGTCTTCAGCATTTGATATAATGGCCGCTTAATTCAGTAGTGGAAGGTGCAAAAGGTGGTCATTAGTAAAATATCTGGCTAAGTAACAACAAAAGGTTATTTATAGATAGGAAGATTTAACATTTGAGAGGTTATCACCTGACTTTTTCTGAAAACCTAATTAGTGGATTTGCCATAACAGCAGATGACTTACAAATAGGAAATACTAATATTTTGGAAGATAAGATCAGAACATGTGTAAGATTTGGAGTAATAAATTAAAATAATAGAAATACAAGGAGCACGTATAACTTCAGGTGCAAGACAAAAGCTCTTCGTTAGGGAATGACCAAGAGCTCCAATATAAAGAGGTGACCAAAGAAACAATGATGAATTACCAATCTGATCAGTGCATTAAAAAGTCAGCACACTATTTCCAGTAGTAGTGGTACACAAGCTTGATTAAGGCATTCACAGAAGGCAAATCACAACTGGAAAAGCCTTTACAACAACCAGGGGAGGGGATTCTAACAAGAAATGCCTAAGTCAGGACAATTTCTTTAGACTACTTAAAGCAGCCACAGAAAAGAGATATGACAACATCCCTCTGTGCTTAGAATCTGTAAAGTCCCAAGAGAGGAAACCCATCCCAGCAGATAAGTTCCCAAAGAGAAAGCTGTTTTGATACAGCAGCAAACAGGAAAGCATTTAGGCTGAGTTAGTGGAAGTATCTTTGCAATCACAGATGATGCTCTACAAGGCATTCCCAAACCAGACTGAGGGAATAAAGTCTGGAGATTTTCAGGATGACACAAAAAATTCTGAAAGGAATTACATGATATAGCACAGGCAACAGCAGGAGCATAAGTCACATGATCTTTTCAATTCACTCTGCCTTAAGCATCAGTCTGCAACTCCTTATCGACAGCATATTTTTAAAAAGGTACTTGACAAAACGGGGAATGAGAGTGCAAGAAACCAATTACTGGTGCTCAGACTGCTGCATAAGTTACAGCACGAAGAACACAATTCCTGGGTATCTGTAGTTGTGAATTAAGCCTTTACTTTTGAGCAAGCGTTTTTATCTTCAAATATCTTCTAGTGCAGATACGACCCTGATATTTATGAGTAAAACGGTCCTTCCAAATAATAATAGTTTGTTTAGAATATTTAGCAGGACAGAAATATATCAGAAAGTGTACGATCAGGTATGACTAGTCTGTCTTGATTTTTCTTCATATAACACACTGAATTAAAAACTTAATATTAGAATTAAACTGCTGACTGATTTTAAAGTACTTCCCAAAGAAGTAAATATCAGATAGCCACAAAGCATATCCTGCATTGCCAGAATATTATTTTTAAACTTCAGCTTTCCAAAGATAGATAACCTGTCCCAAACTCAAGCTGTTCTTTATAATTTGTCTATCAACCAAAGGCACGTGGAGATGGAAGGACAATATTGACTTTACAGCTGCAAATATTTAGAAACAGGGCATCAAATGAAACATTTTCTGAAAAAGGCCAAATTATTGTACATGTGCCTTTGCATGTGCAATACTATTGCAGGAAGGACTGCAATAACATCACACAATTGTCAAGTTTCCCTTGGTAAACCAAACTTGAGTTTTAAAAATATAATAATCAATTCACAAAGGACTAAAAGTTTCAAGCATGCTTTTAGACAAGTCATCACGGACTGGGTGCTCCTTCTGCTTTGTATGTACATTTAAGTTTTTTAATTGCATTCCTCCTTACATGGAAATCTCTTTTCAGCAAGTACTTAAGGTAGGAAATGTTAAATCAAGATGCTTTGCTGTTCCGTATGCCTTATGTCGCTTGTATGCACTGTGTGAGAACTCTTGTAAAAACAGTTCAAGCAGTGAAGACAAACATAAAGCTCATCAAGCACATCAGGTCTTTTACCGAACACAAATAAGTATACACAGCTGACATTTAAGCCACCTCTGGAACATAGCAGAGGGATTAAAGTATCTTCACTTTTTTAAAATAATTATTTGAAACAACCTGATCTTGCGCTGCATTATAACTGACAAAGATGTAGAACTAAGATTCCTCAGTATAGGTAGGTAATTTATTTTAGCATAATCTGTAGACTGCTAAATTAACCATGAGGACTGTGTTATAAAGGTAGAAAACAAACACTGGAGAATGATGAAGAATGTTTATCTTATTTTTCACAGAGCAAACGCAATCCTTCATCTGCTTTTGTAGCCATTTTCTCTGTTTCAACAGAGTTCCTCTGAAATAGAAGAACCATTTCCCCATGGAGATGAAGATAAAATATTTCCCTTTGCTATCACTCCTAGCATCTTATGAAATATGAGCCTTAAGTTACATTTAGAATCCTTTTTGTCAATATTACATTCCTTTTTCACTTCCTGACAAATCTCATCTAAACCTCAAAAACAGGCCCCAACATCCATACCTTTCGATATTAAATGCAAAATAATGTTCTTTTCTATTTATAACTCATATCATTAAAATCAAAATTGAAGTTGACAAAAAATATACAGGTAAAGTATCATTCTTGTGCTAGTCTGAGTAGCAATAAAAGCTACAGCTGAGACAGGACCACAGGTTTTAATGTCTTGTCTTATTTTTTAAAATAACTGCTGCTACAGTTTCATATTGGAAACTGAAACGTGTTTAGTCTGTTGCAGTCCATGAGGCTTTTAAAGTCATTCTTGCAACTAAAAGAGCACTGCTGAAAGATCAAACTAGAAAACGTGGTAGTGCTCTCTTTAGGGACCAACCTGAACCATGAACGACAAATGTACACAAAATCTGAGCTCTTTCACAGACTTTACATAAAGATGTGAATACATTTTTGACCTTGCTTTTGTGGTAGTGGCTGGCTTTGATGATTTGAACTTCATGGGAGTTTTTAGTTTTTCTCCTCTAAACAATCATACTGAAATGTCCTAAAAATAGGTCCTTACACCTTCAAGAAGATAAGTGACAATTCGCCTGAAGCCAAGCTCACTTCCTAAGAGCTCTTTTTAAGGAATTTTTAAAATATTTAACTTCCTTATTTTTCTTTTTGAGTAAAAGTATTGAAATATTTTAACTTCCTTTCCTTTCCCCTCATTACAGTTATCTAAACATTGCCTCCAAATGTCAGTTATATGTCCACACACTAAATAAACAGTCACATTTTTCCCAGCTCAATGTTCAGTACATACTAGAGCAAGGATCCAGAAATACAACTTTCTGATTTACCCTGGAAGTACTAGAAACTTGGTGAGACCATTTTCAGGTTGGGTTTTTTTTGTGGCCTCTATTTCACAAAGTTTTACCTCAGCCTTCAGTATGTTATCATCTAACAAAAACAAAGGAATAAGCATTTCCAGCATACTTTTTCAGGACCTTCACGACGACTGCTTTTTCAGTTTGCACTAGACAGGAGGCTATTTTGATTAGAACGTAAAAAACCCCAATAACTACTACTGTTCCTAAATGAAACAAGAACTGGGGTAGCACTATTGATGGTAACATGAAACAACAAAATACCTAAGGCTTTTAAGTTACTTGAATAACTTAGGACTACAGAAACTGCACTTGACTTCAAGCTACAACAGAGCTCAGGCCATGCATCCAAAACATGATCCACCTCCTTCTACCTGACTTCTTCAGGTTCCCAGCTCGGGTGCAGAGAGGCCCTGGGAACATGCTCTTGCTCCTGGACTGTTCTGCTGCCTTCCCTCTTACTTGTCCGCACAGATTACTATAGGAACACCCATATATTTTACAGGTGCACTTTCATTTTCCAGTAAAGGCAATACCCATATGTACTTTGCAAAACATCTTTTACTTTTATTATTACAAATGTACTAATTGTAAACAAAGCCAAGTTAATATAAAAAATGTAAGTATTGCACAGCCATTTGGGCCAAAGTTCACAAGAACTTCTCAGGACATTTTTCATCAATTTGGGCCCTCACTGAAAAGGTCAGGTCAAATACCATGTCAGGTAACACGTGCTGCCTGCTTCTTCAAATGGTTTCAAAATCACACACTTCTGTTTGGATCTCGCACTACCCTGTTTTGCTTTGAACTTTTAAGCGCTTTTCATAAGTCTAATGTATGTCCTGTATAAACTTTTAAACAAGACTTTTTATTCATGATCAGTACCAGAATTTTTAATTGCAATATATTCACTTTAAAAGGTCAGATTTCAGTGTCTTTTGGAAAGTGTGTTTTTGTATTCTCCTCATATATTTGCACCTTATTCATTTCCTAAATTTATTTTGCATGCATAATAAATATCCTCAGGAAGCAGTCTTCCTCTGCATTCTGCACTAGAATAGTCTCATGACTGTTATTTACTTTTTAATTAAAGGAGAACAAGTTAGGACAGTACGAGTGATAAGTGAATCTATAGCTCACGTCAGTTTACAAAACAAGGCAAATCCTTGCTCACATACCAATTAAGCTCATTGTTTATGATAACCTGATCTCAGGCTTATATAAAGTTAATAGAATGAGAAAAAAAACATGCTTTGTTGTACTGGCAGGTTATTGAAAACAATTATTGAAATGCGCACACTTTTTCATTTTCAGAAGATATCACAGTGGTCAACGTCTAGTTCAGCAGGACTGTATTTCACTGAAATGCATCAGCATTACCCCTCGGGCCTCACTCTGAATGGACTTCTGCCCCTTGCCAGGGCGATTTTCACTGAACTTGAAAAAAATAGGCTTTAATGTAGATTACTTAGTAATAAATGGGAAGACATTGCTTCTATGTGGGAAGGAAAAGATTGTGTAGCTCAAAAAAATAAAAGAAAAATGACCATTTGATACTTAAAAAGTTAAATGCGTCTGTAATCAAGCTCTACTACTGTTTGAAGGCTGCATTTCAGTTACACTTCTTTCAAAACTTGCTTGTACTTGAACAATTGCTCCAATATTTTAGGGAAGAAACCAGTCTTTGAAACTCATTTTGAAGAAGGGGGATTTCCTGCATATTCTTGTACATATTTTTTTTACTATTATTCTTTAATCTGGTAGTGACCTCCTTCAATTTGTATTTAAATTATTCCAAGTTCTAAAACAATTTTAGCCAATTGTATCAATTGATGTCACAAAAAATATCAGATTTCACTGTCAGAACCAGAAGCGACCAATGTTGATCTTAAATTCATTTTGGGATAACAACTACAAAGCCAAATAGGTAACAAAAACCTCTCTGTGACACAAGATGATCTTCATCAGGCAGTAATTGCTTTATATGGGCTTTTCTACCTTTTAGAAGGTACCTTGTAGCTGACCTTTTCTTATCACAGAGTTTGCAAGAAAGAAAACTTTTTAAGAACACATTTTATTTTGGGGGCAAAACCAACCACATGCCCACATGATAAAGAACCAAATACCTTTCAGCAAATGGCTTACGGAATTCTTGGCCAGCTCCTGACAGCCCTATCACTGTACATTCACTTTTATCCACATTTAATCTCAAAAAAAGGGAAGCAATTAGTCCAGACTAAACCGCCAGCCTTCACTTCTTAGCATGATACTTCAATACATCCGGTTTGAAAAAAAAAAATAAATTTAAAATGCCTTCAAAGGACCTTTATTAAACTTCATTTTTGTGAATCACCTGTTTCAATAGGGGATGGAAAGTCAAGCATGCTATTTCATGACTTTTCCTACTAAGAACATGTACATAGAAAAACGCCATGGCAAATGTCAAGCTGTAACTCCTCCATGTTTTTGAATCCTTTCTACACAGATTCCAAAGGGGTCCTGACACCTATGTTGTTTTCCATGATGACTAACCCATTTCAGGTGGACTGGACAAGTATGGAATCTGAATATAGCACAGACATTAAAACTTAACAGAATTTAGAATGTGTAGCCCAACAAGTTGTAACGCAATGTTAGCCTCCGTTATTACAGAGTATATAATTACAAATACACAGAGGACAGTAGAAACCACACAGTTTCACAATTCATTTAGGATCTAGAGCCCAATCTTGAATATAAATATCCTCACTAATACAGTTACCTGTTTTGTTATACTGGTACAGACAAAGCATCAGTTCTTACACATTTCTGCAAAATTTCTAGTTGATAGTTTCTCATTACTACAGTACTTCATTGTCTAAAGAGATATTTTGGTTTTAGGGTTGATGGTTGTCTGACAATCATCTTTTCTGTGGTCAAGTTGAACATCCTGTACTCTCAAGAAAAATGTTACTACTTTGTGGCTCTCACTTTACAGAACATGACACTGACTCTAGGCTTAAAATCTAAATTTCCAGACCTACAAAGTTGCACTTTTATCTTTACTGCCCATCTGGCAACATCTAAAAAAACGCAATCATATTTCTACTTTCTGCTTTCAACAAAGGTCTATCTTCTGGATTCAAATCCAGAAAGCAGAGTCTTTGTTCCTGCTTCACATCTAAAAGATGAAATGCAGTATGTTCAGAATTTTTTAAATCTTCAACCAGTGGATTGCACAACTCGCCAATGGCCAGCAATTTCAAGTTGAAGGTCTGATTATACAGCTAACAAAGAATGACTGAAATCAATACCATAAAGTTCAAGCTAATTTAATTAGACCTCTACATTTGAGAAGAAATAGGCTTTTATTGTTAAAATAAACGTCCTTTGGTGCCTTACAGAACTTATACTTTTAAGTACACATTGCTTTGTCATCAGCCTTTTAAATTACCTTTAAATACAATGATTGTACTGCGGTACAAAACTGTGCTAACATTTGTGGAAGTGTTATAACTTTTCGTTATTCAGAACTTCATATGGAAAATTATTAGTGAAGAATTATTATGAAAAATATTGGCAAATGATCACTAATCTATGAAATTAACTTTAGGTATACTACTGTTAAACGATATGTGGGGGGTGTTAACAGTAAGCATACAGCAGAAAGAGGCTCATCAACATGGTATTCTTTCCTACATAATTCCAGAAACTGCTCTTATGAAGACAGCATCTTAACAGTTCTATCAGAAACGAGATACTACAACCACAGAAAAATATCATCATTCCACGAAAACAGAATTTAGTCACCAAACTCGTACCGCCATTAGTCAAATGAACTTCCATTTCACAATAGCTCTACACTCTCCTCCTTACTATCCAATACCTAAACAAATCTTAAAACTAAAGGATAAAAAGTTGATCAACTATTTTCACTATTTTGAAAATACTCTTAATACTGGAAGTTCTACAAAATATACAAATACAATGTTATGCAACAATTACATCAAGAACACTACAGGTATTTTCAAAATTAACAACAATACCCTGCTTTTTGAAATGACAACACTTTCTCCAAGCAAAGGGAAAGTTGAAATTGCACAGACAACTTTCCAAAATTAACGCTTGTACTGTTCAGTAAATAGTGCCCAAGAAACCTACTTCTAAGGGAAAAGAATCCAATTGTTCTGCCTTTCTCCATCTGTGATTATCCCAACCTCAGATTCCACAGAGTCTAATAATTTACATCCCCCCCGACAAATTACTCCATTAAATCAATTTACTTGGAAGGTACCATATGTCGTATTCATAAACAAATAAATTTTTCCATTGCAAAATTTTAAAAGGTGAGATTAAATTTTAAGTTGTAATTTCTGTCTAACTTCGATGTTCACACCTATTTACCTTTCTCTTGAGCTGGATTTGACCCATATTAATAACATTTACTGTAATTCTGACATTCCCCCCCCCCCAAGCCTCCTTCAAACTCCTGCATAAA
>Ga0065711_1032681_pt1 | contig 26893 bp, 12 predicted proteins | sample Hoacrofraction12_FD_59098 | JGI IMG/M metagenome (GOLD analysis project Ga0065711, IMG submission 59098) | Hoatzin crop microbial communities from Cojedes, Venezuela - Epithelial fraction 12 v2 (version 2) | ecosystem: Host-associated > Birds > Digestive system > Esophagus > Crop | place... | reverse complement strand
GTGGAGTCTCCTTCTCTGGAGATATTCAAGACCCGCCTGGACGGGGTCCTGTGCGGCCTGCTGTAGGTGACCCTGCTTCAGCAGGGGGGTTGGACTAGATGACCCACAGAGGTCCCCTTCCAACCCCTACTATTCTGTGATTCTGTGATTCTGTGATTCTGTGACTGGAGGTTAGCTAATGTGATGCCCATCTACAAGAAGAGCCAGAAGGAGGACTCTGAGAACTACAGGCCCGCCAGCCTGACCTCAGTGCCGGGGAAGGTTATGGAGCAGATAATCTTGAGTGCCATCACGTGGCACATACAGGACAACCAGGTGTTCAGGTCCAGTCAGAATGGGTTTGTGAAAGGCAGGCCCTGTTTCACCAACCTGATCTCCTTCTAAGACAAGGTGACCCGCCTAGTGGACAATGGAAAGGCTGTGGATGAAGTTTACCTGGACTTCAGCAAAGCCTTTGACACTGTTTCCACGGCATCCTCCTGGACAAACTGGCTGCTCACGGCTTGGATGGTGTACTCTTCGCTGGGTAAAAACTGGCTGGATGGCCAGGTCCAAAGAGTTGTAGTGAATGGAGGCAGAGAAAGGACCTGGGAGCGCTGGTTGACAGCTGGCTGAACATGAGCAAGCAGTGTGCCCAGGTGACCAAGAAGGCAAACGGCATCCTGGCTTGGGTCAGGAATAGTGGGGCCAGCAGAAGTAGGGAAGCGACCATCCCCCTGTACTTGGCACTGGTGAGGCCACACCTTGAGTACTGTGTGCAGTTTTGGGCCCCTCACTACAAGACAGACATTGGAGTGCTGGAGCGTGTCCAGAGAAGGGCAACAAAGCTGGTGGGAGGTCTAGAGAACAAGTCCTATGAGGAGAAGCTGAAGGAACTGGGGTTGTTTAGTCTGGAGGAAAGGAGGCTGAGGGGAGACCTCATCGCTCTCTAGAACTACCTTTTAGCGAGGTGGGTGTCAGTCTCTCTTCCCAAGTAGCAAGTGATAGTACAAGAGGAAACAGCCTCAAGTTGTGCCAGGGGAGGTTTAGATTGGATATTAGGAAAAATATCTTTACTGAAAGAGCAGTCAGGCATTGGATTAGGCTGCCCAGGGAAGTGGGGGAGCCACCATCCCTGGAGGTATTTAATAAGACGTGTGGATGTGGCATTTTGGGACGTGGTTTAGTGGTGGACTTGGCAGTGCTAGGTTACCGGCTGGACTTGATGATCTTTTCCAACCTAAACGCTTCTATGATTCTCACTTTTTTTTTTCCTGCTTCCACCAGAATGGGCTCCCTCCAAAGCTAGAAAACAACACTATATACAGGAATATCCCCATGATTTATAGCATCTTCACTTATGTGTGCTTGGAGATGGGATTCTTCAAGCTTAAGGTATAAATGCACTGATACTATGTATCAAAACAATCTCATAGGAAGCAAATTAAACTTCCAAAAGGAGAACAATATTGCCTGTCAGTAAAATGGACTTGACAGAATTTATAGATGCACAAAACTTCGCAGAAAACAGAGGATAGACCTAAACTAGAATAAAACTTTTTAAAAATTACTGTTAATTCCATTTGGTTAAATAGTTTTAAATGGTCTTGTGAAATACTATTCTCCTCTCAATTCTATTTTAAGTTATTGAAAGAAATTTTCTTAATGTATGATCACAACAGAATATACACACATCACTGCTTTGTCTTCAGATACCAAGAGCGTAAATGGAGCAGGCAGGCTGCAGAGCAGACGCTATGCTTCCTTCGAGTTTATTAAACTTCTACAGTGAAGAAGAGCCCTAAAGCACACAGCAGACTAATCTTACCAAGCACCACTTCCGAGGTGTGCTATTTCTTTGTAAAACTGCAACCATTCTCCAGGAAGCTACACAACAGGCTGCTGCTGCTGCTGCTCACGTCCATCTCCCGCGCGTGGTTCACATCAGCAATTCCTCAGTTAGAGTCCACATGCTGTAAGACAGGGTGTAATCACAAATTGGGTCATTAACCCACACGATATTTGGACTGCCGCAGGTGAATCGCAACCCAGATATGTGTCATGAGCCCCCGAGAGGGGAAACTTTGGGAACTGCTGTTCTGGTCATTAACATGAGAATAGTCATCAGGAGGGATGTAGGCCTAATGTGCCAGCAGCAGGTGGTATGCAGTTTCTTGACTACAAAAGGCAAAGCAGCTGACCAGGAAAAAACCCCTGTAGAATATGGCTCATTTCTTCAGAAGGTGCACTTTTTTTGTCTTAAACCATGTGTCTAAAAATTACAGTATTTATGTTTGCAGCAATCCTGCCATAATGGTCTCTAAGAAATTAAATTCAGTTTCTTCTATCCACTTTCTCTTTCACTGACTTGATTTAGGCAGACTGATTGGCCTTACTCATATGGGACTTCCATGGCACAAACCTTGCCTTCCCTGGGAAGGAGAACCAAATCCATCAACAGTGATACGGTTCAAAAGGCGATGCAAGGTACTGAGCAAAAGCACCTCCAATCCACAGCCTCTCAAAACCCCACACCATCATTTAGACATCACAAGACTTCAGTTTTTCATTAGGAAAGAAACCAACATGGCATAGATGTCATAGTGGTCTCCATGTTGCTGCCTGATAAAACAACGATGCTGCAGGAGCCTTCCTACCCAGTGCCAGGCACAAATCATGTTATCCACAGTCGAGGACAGCCCTTCAGGCACCTGAGAACAGCCATAACTTGACCCCAAATGCCGCTGAGACGACAGTGGCAAGGAGAGAGAAGGCAAGTCCTCCTAAAATTTACCTAGCTGACTTTGGAAGGCAAATTGAAACATCTTCAGAGTGTTTTGAGACTGACTCACGCAAACAGAAGGATGCGTTAGGAGTGCAAATGCTAATAAAGCATCCCTTTTGTTTGTATGTAGATGCATAGAATTACAGGCATAAAGACATTGGAAAGCACCTGAAAGAATGTATTTTCTGCCTATAAAATATTTATGACTGAACTAATCTTACAGTAAATGTTTCTTAATAATGGCAAACATTTGAGGCATTTTAGTTAGTGAATTGCTAGTGGATGTCATGAAACTAAATGCTTAAAACGTAGAAATTACCTTTAAGTCATCTCATTTGAATGAAATTATAAAATAGATGATGTTCTATTCATTATTTTATGTAGGTTTTATTATAATAACAATGTGGCTTAGTTTATGTAACAAAAGTATCCTAATTAGATCTTTCTTAAACAGATCTAAGTTTATTAGTTAATGTATCCTGAGTAAACCATTCCAGCTAATGCAGCTATCGCAGCTAATGCCATGTTTTAATTCTTGCCAGTTGCTAGAGGAGTTATTTATACGCACAGCATGGAAGCTTATACTCATGCTTCTTTGACTGCACATGAAAATAAGGGACATTCAAGTAAAGAGAGAGAGTAGAAAATTAACAATTTTAAATCTCAGACTAACCTACATCTTCAACAGGAGAAAAGACAAATAGATGAACATGGCATGATAAATAAAAGATGCGCTTTAGCATTTCCCGGTTTTAGTAGACAATTTGATTTATATCTCTCAAGTAAGAGACAACAAGGAATATTCTGTTTTTGAAAACTGGCACATGACTTAGAAACCAGAATTTTTTATTTAATTGTGGTAATTGTCTATTAATATTCTAATGCATGCTAAAACATTTGAAGCTCTTCCTTGCCCTTTCTCCTTCCCAAGTGTGATTCTCCTTATGACAGATAAATTTGTCCCAACTCCCTTCTTTCCAACTCCTTTCTGTCAACACAGCTTAAGTTATACAAAATCAGTGAGAAAAAGAAGAGGAGGAGAAGCATTTTGTTTTAAAGTGTCATCGCCTATGTTACAAATTCACAGGTATCAAAATAAATGAAGATGACTGATAAATTACAGATGAGATCTGCCAGTAATCAATCCCCACTCCCAGCCCAAGTAAAATCCTCAGCTCTCTTTAAAAACACTGGTCTAAATACTATAAACATATTTCTACATTTCCTTATTATAAGCGCTGTATCTTTTTGTCTTCTTTTAACACTACTTGAGCTATGAGATCATAGCTATTTAACACTACTTGAGTTTTTTGTCTTCTTTTAACACTACTTGAGCTATGAGATCATAGCTTTTTCCAGGTACAGTGATTTTTTTTAACTTGTTGGCCAAGTTCCACCAAATCTGCAAGTCCAATAGTGATGTCAAGTCTAAACAATATTAGCAGTAATTTATGATTTCAATAGCTTACTCTAGTAAGCACACTGAGCACACCTCAGAATACAAACCAACATCTCCCTAAATGCACAGCCTACCGGAATCCAACAATAAGCCCTGCCAAAAAATCGCAAAGAGAAGGTTTTGTGTTGAAGTACTTATTTTCCCCTGTTATTACTTTTAATGGAAAATGGTTTTAGTGAAACTGAAACAATAAAGAAAATGGTAAAATGGTAACTTTTCCATCAGATTTTTCAAAACAAGAATTCACCTGGGCATTCTGGAATCTTTGTTCTAGTTTTATCATACTTTTATTATCACAGTTCATGATATAAGTATTATATTTATGACTTATTCATTATATAAGTATTATACACATAAAATTGTACTTTTTATATATATATGTATATGTACTTATGTGATATATTGAAAGCATACAGATATTGAATATATGCCTACATACGAATATGTATATATACACATTTGGACACAAATATATTCCAGTTGAAACATTTAATTTTTTCTTAACCAAAAGATCTTCTGTATGTACTATAATGTAACAGCTTAGCCTTTATAGAAACAATCAGATTTTTGAAACCACTGTGAAAGGAAGCTTAAATGTAACAAAAAATAGAGCACTGTCATGGGTTGCTAGAAAAATTGAAAACAAAGCCACATGCCAAACGGATTTTCCTTGTGAAAAAAAACATACATAGGTTTGATACACACAAAAACCCAGGAACTTGAATAGTTCACAACACAAAATATAGACAGGGAAATGTAAAACTCATAAGTGTGTACAAGCCACAGACCCAAATAAATAAAGGAAAGCAAAATTAGTCCTATTCCTCACCACAGTATGCCTTTCAGTTGTTACTCACCACTTTGAGAAGCAAGCGCGTTATTTCCAGTTTAAGGATCAGTTACTTTTCTGTATTGCCTTTAGATACAACATCATACTGTTCAGCACTCTCAGGCTATTCATTGGCCTCAGGTAGACAGCTCCCCTCTTTGCCCTCTTGACATCCTGTAATCTCATCCTGTGTCCTCTCTATCTAATTGTAGTCTATATAAAAGGTGGACTCTCCCAGCTGTTACAGCATAGGAAAATATAATAATATATTCCAATAATATGAAGAAAAAACAGATAATGATATGAACCATATTTTATTTAGATATAAAATAGAAATAAATACATAATATAAAGATTTTAAAAGCCAGGCTATGGTAGCTGAAGCATCTATATGACAAGACAATTGGCTAAGAAATTCCTCATCAGCTTTTTTAAAATTATCATTATTTTTAAAAATTCATTATCCTCCAAAGACCTCAAACTCCTAATTCAAGGAAGTGACACCACTTTGTGTGTGCAGACTACATAGATTTCATTCTCTAAGGTTTAGTATACACCTTAAGTATCTATTGATCAGCAACAACAGCTATTTTACACAATTTATTTGGATTATTAATGGCTGCCTGAAATATTTTATGTAGGTAACATAAGAAAATTTTGTTTGTTTGTTAGAATTTATTCAAATATTTCACTTTTGAAATGAGGATACAAGGAGAAGTGTAGGGTGAGGAAAATATCAAAAAAAATCTGCACAACTTTAAAGACTGAGATCAGGGAAATCTTACATGAGTAATATAACAAATAAATTTCTGTAAAATTAGGCAAAAAACATAACTGACTCTGGATTCAGGGCCCACTTACGAGGAGATGTGGTTTGCTGTCAAACAGATAAAGAATAATAGAGAACATGTTAAAATAGGAGCATTTGCTCAGTGCTTAATCTCTTCAGCTTCCTCCTCCTTATAATTGCATAGTGCAACACATGTAAATAATGATAGGAGGTATTATCACTTTTAGTAAAGGATCTTATAATTTAGCAACCTGACCACTCAGCTGAAATTCAAGAAATTGAATTCACGGTACACCTAAACAAAAGATCTTTGCTTATGGAAATAGCATCAGCAAGCGTACTATCCAATTATGAATCATGGGTTACACATTTTAAACAGATTCCCACAAGTAGCAATGTGAGTATAGAAAAAACTAGCACCATGAAAAATATGATTTTTCATCTGTCTCTAAAAAAATTAAGTCAGAAAATTATAAAATTTACTCTGTTAAAGCAAAATAAACACATGGTATGAATACATTTACCCTTCCTCAGACAATCTGTTTCTTCTTTTTCTTCATATGGACAAGTCTAAAGCAATATTCCACCTTGATCCCCGTGTCTCTTTTGATCATTTTTTCCTAGACAGAAAAATAGCAGAAGCAATGAACCAAAAAAAGAATTACATATCTCAAATTAAACACCAGAGACTTATTTAAAATAAAAAAAGTTATCCATTTGTCACTACAAATCTGGCACTACTCTGCCAATATGGACTGGAATTTCAAACCTTGTGGTCAATGAAGCATAAAATAGATTATCAGAAATACTGGATGAAATATGAATCCACTGAAAAAAAAAAAAAAACCAACTTGAAAATACCTAAGAATTTAAGAGAATCAAAACTGGCTGAATATACCTCTAAAAAGTCTCTACCTCCCTTTCGCAATTCATAAATAGTTTTCTCCTCCATGACCATTTCATAGAAGTAGTAAAAATAAGCTTCAGATTTCTACATTTGAAGATGCTGTACATTTTTGTGGTAAGCCATATCACTTCTTATCTGGAAATCATTTACTCTGTAATAGAAACTGATAGGAAAACAGTAGGCTTTCCCTCACACTGAAGCAGTCTTCTCAGAAAATTCAGGAGGCTCACGGTCATGAAGTCCATGATGTGCTGACCATGATGTCGCATGAAGTAGAACACTACCACAGAAAACACAGCTTCTTGTCATGAAGAGGCACAGTTATTTTTTTTGTGGCTGTAAGTCAAAATGGAATTAAAAGAAGACTTCAGAAAAAAAGCATACTCCTCCTACTCCAGCTGAAAATAATCATCCCTCAACACACATCTGAATTTTGGTCACCCTGAATTCTACTGTTCCACATTAAAGCTCATTAAGGATAAAGCTGGCTATGCCAAATTGCTATGATACTCTTACCAGCTTGTCTGACGTGGCCAGATAACCTCCTTAAGCCTATTTCCAGGGTACCTGGACAAAACCAGGTTAATGAAGTGTTGTGTACCCCTCTTAGTTGCCATTTTGGCCAAGATAGTTTTGGCTCTGCTGACACTGTTCCATGGTTAGGCTATTCTTTTGTTTGTGACCATCCTTTCATTATTAAATGAGGATCCTACAGAACTAAAAATAATTCAACCCTAAAATAAGAGAAGTTTTGTCAAGAAGGAAAAGCATAACAAATATCCATCTCATTCTCTACTATTAACAATGACTAAAAACAAAGAGTATTTAGCAAGCTTTGAGTTCCTTCTTATCCTAGTAGTTCATTAAAAATAAACACAAGCTAACCTGTTGACATACTAAATGAGGAAAAAAAAACCCCTATATATTCTGACCATAGTTTCTCCTGTAAGAAAAAATAGAATGGAGTAGAAGAAGAAAAAAGTTTGAAACGCACCTGGAATTATTTTAAATAAGCCAAAATTCATGAGGAATAAATCAGCAGCTGCATTCATATTGAAAAATGTCAGACTCAGAACATCCAAATGTGGGTTCCTTCAAAACACGTTCCTGAATTTTGTAATCAGTCTCTCACCTTTGTTTCAGCCAGTGGAGAAGAGGGGCTGGTGAGGCAAGCATACGACGAACAGACTGCAAAGCTAATGGAGTCACTGCCACAGAAAGATGGCATTAATCCAGGATTGAACCAGCTCTGCCTCTTGACACCAGCACATGGAGGGATGTGTTATTTTCAGCTAGAAATAGGGGACATCTGACTGCTGACAGAAAAAGAGTTGACAGCAAGGTAGAAGGAAGCAGAATGAAACAATAGCCCTTTCATTGTGCAACTACTACAAGGCACTTCAACACTTCAAGCTTTTTTTGTCATACTTCCTCCCCTTATCCCCACACTGCATTCAGTCCCTGTAATCACACAATGCCCAGAACACTCTGGTCCAAACCATTTGCCAGATATAGAATCAGGAAAGGCTGTGTTTGGAGCTTTGTTTCCCCACTGAGCCAGACTGGCAACGATCTGGTAGCTTTTTGCATTATTTACAGGGATTCAGAGGTAGGGGTTATAGGAAACAAGATTAATGTTGATTTGAAAGTCGAAGAGCAAGCTAGGAATGAGTATCCCATGCAGCTTTCAGCCCATATTCAGAGGCAAAGACATCCAATAATTCTCAGTAGTAAGCCCCAGGACTGTAAATATAATGGCAATCTGAAATCTTCATGAGTTTCCATTTAGTATTCTTACATTGCGTGTAGAAACACGATATTTACCAGTGATTGATATCTGAGGAACATAATCTGTCTTACAGCAGGTTATTTATTTATACATGAAGAGTCCTGCAGCTCTGCCTGGAGACGGAGCAGATGCCCTGTGAAATGGAATGGATGCGTACGTATGCCCTGTCCTAGGTGCCAAACTGTGACCTTCTATCTAAAATTCCTTAGGTGGTGCATCTTCAATCAATCTTACGGCCAAAGCAATGGCTTACTGATGTTAGCAAAAGAGTGCGGCTGAAAACTCCTGTCTCCTCCTCCTTGTTCAGATTCCTTCATGGCTGGGATTCTTCTTGCACGTAAAAACAGCCAGCAGTATTTTAAACATATCTTCTTGGTTCTCACTGCTGTACTTGCAAACAAATCAAATAGCAAACTCGGGAACACCACACACACGAACACGCTAAAGTCAACTCTTACTCTTTTGCTTGAACAAAAGACAAAAGCATATTTGCAGCTTAGTGCAACGTTCATTACTTGCATGAAAAGGAAAGTGAGGGAAGGTAATTTATGGGTATCTTTGGCGAACAGCATTTCAAAATTATTAGCTGCTTAGAGGGTAACTGGGTCCGTCCTGAATATTAGAAGTTTCTTATAATTTCTATATTAAGGCATGATTCCTCAGTAAATTCCTAAGTAAATTGCACTAGCGGCAAGGATTCATCCTCAGTTTTCCATTCCTTTCATGAAAGCATCTAACATAGAATTCCCACACATTCCTTCTCAACATATAAAAGCACAATATCCACAGAGATGTTTGTTGAGGGTTATGTTGTTAATGTCTATAAAAATTCTTCAATGATGAAAATTATTATATAAAATCATATTCATATATGCCATGCTGCACTTCCATTCAAAGTTCACAAGGTTGCAGATCTGAAAGGCAGGCAAGTATTTTGTTTCTGCATCACAGTATTCCTGGGAGAACCACAGGAATAATTTAAATAAATAAATAAAAGTTTTAATCCTGAAATACCTCAGACTTCAGAAATACGCCAGTCTACCTGAACTCACATTAATACATTTGGCAACTATGAATTAGCATCAAGCTCCTCCAGGGCATGCTGCTGTATGGGGTATCTTTAAATGCACATCTTCAGGCAACGACTTGATCTCCCTGTGATTGATAGCGGCACTTACCGCAATGGAATCATAATCAAGACCAACATCCTCTGGAGAAATAAGAACAAATAATAATGACAGTAATGCTTTAATATCCTGCTAAGCAAGAATCATCTCTGCTTTCTCGTAACTTAACATTTTCTCCCTATCATTTACATCCATAAAATGTTGAGGCTAACTGGTATCACTGTGACCACACTCTAGTCTTCCACAGGACACCAGCCATAATTAAACAGCAGCATGATGAAAGAGCATACTTATTCAACAAGTCTAGGGGGGTTTCATATAAATATTTTTGAGGTTGAAGAACTTACCTACGAAGCAGAAAGGAGAAGCTTGAAAGAGCAAAGGACAATCTTACCATTCCAAGAAAGCAAGAACTCCAGCATTTTGGACCACCATTGTGCTTCCTGAAAACAGATCCATTTGTGAATTCTGGGGGGACAGGGGACTATAAGAACCTGCGAAGATTTTTGTGTTTGGAGGTGTATGAAACGTGTTGTTTTGGGCCGGTGGGGAAGGGCAGATGAAAAGCTAGTGAAGAAAGGCTGAGTAAGGGGCTGGATATAGAACAAGAAGGGGTGAATCACTAGGGGAGAAGCAGTTAACACTGACGCAAAAGGATTTGCACTTCTCAGTCCCATGTTCATTCAGCAGTTTATGGACATGAAACGCTGGGGGGGGCGGGCAAAGCAGCTTATTCCACCTTCAGGTGCTAAGCACGTTGAAAGGATGGGAAAAGGGAGAATAGAAAGCAGTACAAATGGACAGGGCAGACTTACACACAGTGGTAAACAGAGAGAATGCAAGAACAGGGCATCCTAACAAACACATAAGGTTATTTGTTGTCCCCCTCCTCCTCTGAGGTCCATAAGACACCCACATTTCCTGTTAACCCCTGCAAAATGCAGATAAGATACAATGTTTGATGAAGAAAAACTCCAGATCTTTCAAAACGAAAACATACCAACTAAACAGATAAATATTATATGGCAAAGAATATACCTATGGTAAACAATTCTGTTGACACAATGAAATTTGTAATCGTATTTGTTTTCATATTTTGTTCCAAATCGTATTTTGGAACAACATGTTTGTTCAGAGCCTGCAATAAGTAACCGAATGTTCTTTCACCAGAAAGTGTAAATCAACCAAGTTAGTTAAGAACTATTCTAAGAACACTTAATAGCATCCAGGTTCAGTGACTGATTTTCTATTTTAAGCAGGAAGAGAGGTACAGCACAATCTGCAAGATAAAAGCCTGACAGCAAAAGCTCCACACAGACCAAAGAAAATAACGTGCCTATGACAGCTACAACAGCAGCAATTTTCAGCTTCTTACACTACTCATGCAACGCACATTGTAGTCATCCCTCTTGCATAAATCTGTACATTATAATTTTGCGTTCCAATGGATCAGTTTGTATGCTCCGTATCTGCAAATGAGCCAGATAATACAGAATGTGAGAAGTGATTTGTGCTATCAGTGACATCAGGAGTTTTGCAGCTGTAGTTATTAACAGATATTTTTTCATCCAGCAGCATCAGCTAAAATCAATCATTCTGATAACTAGGCATGCCATGAGCTGTCCGCCCTGTCATTTCAATCTGATTAATCATACGTACACAGACCTTTACCTTAAAGGAGCAATTGTTCACATTTAATCACAAAGATACATTCAAGCATACCATCACAGATTACTAAATTTAAGTGCAATTTATGTCTTATATTGTGGCAAATACGTTTATGATAATACGGCTTTGGCATATAGATATATTGTTTCATTCACTTTAAAAACATTAAAGTCTAAGCTAATGTGTTGTACTTTGAATCATTTATCACATCACATTTGCAGTTTTTGAATCTTCCATTATACACATATCTTTATCTGCAGATTTATCCTAATAACCCAGGTAGATGTAAGTTATTAGTTATTATGTCTTCTTCAGACTGTGCTTGCTAAACAGTAGGTATCTTCTTCATCATAGATGAAACGTGACTTCATTTTACCTGAACATCCTACATTTTATTAACTGGTCCTTCTTTTGTTTCAGTTTTCCTTTTTAACCTTAGAAGAAAGCACAGCTCTTCTGTTAAGAGTGATGCAGGAGTTGTTCTTTCTCTTTTGGTTTTGGGGTGGTTTTTTAATTTGTTTGGGTTTCTTTTTAAAAGGAAAGGTATACAAGAGAGTCCTTGCACAAGTACTAAACTCTACAAGTCAAAGTAGACTGCTCCAAGTAAAAACACACTGCTGTACTAAAAACAAATTGAATTTGAGATCTGTCAAACCAGTAACATATCAGACCCTGCTAGAAACATCCTACATTCCAGATACCTAGGCCTAAGCACACAGAAGCATTCAAGTGTCCTGGGGTCCACCACTGTTCAGCAAACCGCACAGGCATATGTATCACTTTCAGTTCAGAAGCCAATAAAATAAAAGTATGTGCTGAAGATCAAGCATAAGTCAAAGTGTTCTGCTGATACAAGTGGACAAAACCACAATCTTTGGCTCTGCTGCTAAACTGAAATCATATGTAGCAGACAGCTGTGTTATTTGTTATGCACATCCAGCAGGTGACTCCTTAAGCTTTTAGATTCTTTTAAAGCATAAATTCACCAACATTTCCAATCAGGTATATTTTTTCTGAAGGGTCAGACCCATATGCTCGTAATTTTTTTTTAGTTACAGTTTCTACGCTAGATAATACTTAGGCTTTATAATGTGTATTTTTTCAAAGACTGGTGTACTTGAATCTATGATGATCAGAGCGCTGGAGCACCTCTCCTATGAGGAAAGGCTGAGGGAGTTGGGGTTGTTCAGCCTGGAGAAGAGAAGGCTCTGGGCAGACCTTAGAGCAGCCTGCCAGTACCTGAAGGGGGCCTACAAGAAAGCTGGAGAGGGACAGTTTACAAGGGAGTGCAGTGATAGGACAAGGGGTAATGGCTTTGAACTGAAAGAGGGCAGATTTAGCTTGGACATAATGAAGAAATTTTTCACCATTAGGATGGTGAGACACGGGACCAGGTTGCCCAGAGAAGCTGTGGATGCCCCCTCCCTGCCAGTGTTCAAGGCCATGTTGGATGCGACTTTGAGCAACGTGGTCTAATTGAAAATGTCCCTGCCCACGGCAGTGTGGTTGGAACTAGATGGTTTTCAAGGTCCCTTCCAACACAAACCATTCTATCATTCTATGATAAGAATTGCCTGATTAATACTTTTACATTTCACATTTCAATAAGTACATTTAAAAATAATTTAATGAATATTTTATTCAAAGAACACAAAAGACTCTTAGTCAAAAAAGTAACACCATGGATATAAACTGGACATTTCTTTCATTTGTAGCCCAGCGTGCAGGAAGACTCCAAATGACAGGCTTCTGTTCTGACTGCTGCCCAACCACGCTCTCGGAAAATGACAGGCTGGACAGGTTGATGACCAACACTGGCAAGAGAGCATTCTTCTGCCAAAGAATTTTGAAGAGAAAAGTCAAAGTATTGGAGGCAATCAGAGAGTTGTTTATGCGTAAATAAATTGCAGAGACATAGATTCATGAACAGAATGCAAGTAATTACTCAAAGCTGCACAGTGCATTTATTTCCTCAGTTCTGAACTGGGATATAGAAGGACATTGCTTTCTAGCACGTCACACACCAACAGTATATACATTATAACACTTCCAGACTTTCAATCATCACTCAGTAAGGCAATCAACAGTAGCTTGGCAGAACGTAAGAGGAGCGTAATTGCCACTAGAAACTTTAATGTAAGTGCCCCTTAAGATACAGAAAGCTGACTTTTCAAAACATTCCTCATCATCACATCCAAAAGTATTTTTCAGAGCAAGAACAACCGTTAATATTATTGTACACACCCAGTTTAGCAGCAAAACTATCACCTTTGGTCTTGATATTGCAATACACCTTTGTCAAGTGGAAAGCAGGTATCAACAAACTGCACAGTAACCTATATTTTATGCATGTATCTTATGGGGATACACTACAGCAAGTGATTCTGGATCATTGTTAGCCTCTGGAAAGAACATTAAAGTGAGGATTTATGTACATATAGCCATATACAAATTAGGAATCTAGAAAATGCAGCCGCAAATCAGAATATTAGTCCATCTAGTGTGTAGCCTATCTCCACAGCTGCTAGCATTGCGAAACGTGCAAAATACCTGCCATAAAGTAAATGAGGATAATATCTCCCAAGTCACAGATTGCATCCACACCATTGTCTTTAATAGCTACTCATTAGCCAGCTCTCCTTTGGTTTTCCAGTCTCTTTTTAAATCAGTTTGTACTTCTGACATTCCAAAAATAGAGATGCATTCCACAGTTTAAATTCTGTAGTTTGGGGGGAAAACAAATTGCTGTTTTTTTTTTTTTATTTCCCCCCCTCTATAAGCCTACTAGACCACAATTACACTGGATTCCCATGGTTCTTATGGAAAATGATGAACAACTCATCCTTTCTTATCCCCTCTGCAGCTATCATCTTTGTATTCACCTCTACCATAGCACTTTCCACATATACACATACCTCTTCTATGCTTAAAAGTTCCAGCCTGTTCAGCTTGCCCTCATACAGAAAGCCATCTAGGTACACTTTCTCAGGTATTTTCCAAGAATATTTGATAAAGAACTTGATAAAAAATACTCTGAAACTCAAAGTAAATTAGAACTATGATTTCCTCTTCAAAAGCTGAAAAGCTGTGTTAACTATTCCCCACTACATCACATTTTATCAATTTGATCTATTTTCAGTACTATACCACAACGGCCCTCTGGAAGAACTCCTTCAAACATTTGGCATTTATCACCTTACTTGTTTTAATGAATATTCTGTTGTTATGAAAAAAAGGCTAACAAGAACTATCAAAATCATCTTTTTGAAGACATGATAATATCAGCCTTTTTTTGTTTCTCCTTTTAAAAATGGTTCTCATGATCAGATTTTTCTGTATTCTCTACAACATTTTGGTATGAAACAGCTTGATGAAATATTGCATTGTGCATTTCAAATGCCCTTCCTATGTCTACTTACGCAGCAAAGGACCTTCACTTTGCAAGGAGTAATGAGGCAATTTGCCTAGTCATGATTTTCTTCACTGACTAACTGGATTATACCATGAGGGTTTGGTGGGTGGGGGGTTGTTTTTTAAATATGTTTTAACTGGCCACTGTACACTCAAGATCAATTTCTGTTCCTTCATTTTTTAACTTTTAGTAACAAAAACAAAATTAAGATATAAAACACTACACTACATCTTCTCAGTTGGGCTGACCCCTTTTGCAACTTGTAGCATATCAGTATACTTCAGCTGTAGAAAACATAGAAAAGAAATTTACCAATAATGCAGCAATATTTTGATCAGCTACAATTTTATATGATTCAATTTGTAGAAGGAAGGATTAAATTTTAAAAGGATTTCTATGTATGGAAAACTAAAAGAAAGAGTTGTTCAGAAAACCTAATACATAATATTGCCCTAAAATTCTAACTTGAAAGTTCTCTCTGAGAACCTATAAATGTGACCAACATGATGTTCAACATACTCATGTAAATAAGGCCTTTGCAAGACTACAGTTTGGTTTTTCTGGAATATACATTTCTGAATGTCAGGTTTTATCTTACCTGTAACTGTCACATTTATTTTTAACTAATTTCAGAAATGTGAGTACATTTAGGAAGCAAGGAAAGTTGAATTAATCAGAACCGAATCAGATATGTTAACATGGTTTAAGAAATTATTTGAGGAATATTAACCATAATCTAGTGCTACCATCCTACTACAATCCAATGCAGGTCACATAGATGCCATGCAATTTGTAGAGCTTAAACATGATTTTTCTTATTTAGTGTATTTCAGGAAGACAACACAGTAACTACTTTCTAAAAAAAAAATCCTACAAGAAAAAAAAAATCTAAATTTATTTTTCTTTTTCAAATATACTGATTTTCTCTAGATTCTATTAAAGACTTGTCACAAGCAACAACGAAAGAAGATGATGCTCTGAATTCTGTCATCATGCTCTCTTATGCCAAGCCCCTAGACACAAAGATGTCAGAAAGGAAAGTTCTTGCTGGTATAGTACGACAAGGTGAAGAAGAAATTAAAGCAGAATAGAGAAAAATTCTCAGAATCTGTAATCAACATTAATATGGGGGGGAGGGGGGGGAAAGAAGCCGATGCAAAACATTTTAAAATAAGGCCACTAAGGTACATTTTGTGCGTACTGTACCATTAACTAATAAGAATATACACCAAAAAACCTGCTAAGAATGTAGTATTAAAAAAAAAAAAAAATCTAGAAAACGTGTGGTATGTTCTAGCTGATTTTAACCGCCAAGTGAGATGTGGCTGGTCAGATAGGTCTGCAAGCATGTATACACTTCTTAATTTTTTCTTTCTTTGTAATAGATTTGCAATTATGACATCACCTACCTTCAGCTTCAACAACGTAACTGAAATGAAGACAATGTGCATACAATATATTGCTATATATCAAGAAACATAGGAGCTGAACAGGCCTTTCCTTTTAGTTACGTAGCAGTGATATGGTCATAATTGACATTTTTGTCACGTTGCTGCTTAAGTCCCAGTTTGTGCTGCATAAATGCACAGAAACTCAGCTGCATTTCACCGCTTTCTTCCCCTACCTGCCATTTCACTTTCTGCTCTCTTTCTTTCTGTCTCTTCCTTCAAGTCTTTCATCACATGTGAGAATTCAATGTTTTTTCTTCTGCTTGCTGAGAGGAAAAAAGACACTATAACGTCTGCAGACTACATGGTCCTGAAGGATAAAACAGCAAAATTGCAATCAAGATCCAGATAAGGTCCTCTAATTTCATTCCGAATATGAAGCATAATTTAAATCGCAGCATTGCTAATGGTGAAATTAAAAACAAACAACACCCCCCCTTAAGAGCCCACAAAAAAAACCCAGAACATATTATGAAATAACAGAATGAGATGTGATTTATGCTCTATGTCTAATTTTAATTTTTACAACATAGATTTAAGATAAGACACATTAACCATATTAATATTCAAGTCTATCCCTTTAAGTATCACACAATCACTATTCAGAGCTGAAGGGCACTGAGCTTTTCTCACAGTATTCATTATAATTTTAAAATGACTTAATTTTGAACTATTTTATATTCAAAACACTTTATCTGGCATGTAACCCCTACAGTTCAAGTAGTTAAACAAACAGCATCTAATTTGATATTCTATAAAATTAATTTCAATACAGCGGCTGATGAAAACCAGAAATGTTTTAGTATTTAAGAGGTATTTCTCAAGCTTGTCCTTCCAGAATGAAATCTTCATAGCAGCCACTTCATAAACAAGACTTTTTTTTTTTTTCATGAGGTGTTACTTATATATGCAGAAGAATACATTTCACAATACACCTGGCTGTGCTATTAACATACAAGTCTATCTTAAAAAAAATAAAAGAACACTTACTGAAAAGCAAAGATTTCACCAGAGAATTACAGAGCAATCATGGTACCCAAAATCAAATGGTGCTCCTGACATCACAACATTCATATTCAGGTTCTGTTTAGCAGTAATGTTTGCTTCACAGAGTTATCACCTCTCATCCATCTGAAACTCTCAGCTAAGCTTTTGCTTTTACAACAGGTTCACTGATGCTGTATGTACTGGATTTTCAAATCACTGCTATTTACTGATTTCCTTGTATTTTAGTCTCTTTTTTTTTTTCCCTGATAATAAGATTCAGCTTGTCTCGTCACACTTCAGTTGCACAAGATAATCCTTGCTTTCCAAGGCCGACTTTGGTTACAAAACAGAATTATGGGAATGCCAAGGGACATTTTTTTCCAAGTCCTATTCAAAAATCTGGACTAACAAGATTTTTTCCTTTTGAACATCATGTAGAAATTTAAAGCATCTAAGAAGAGAGACAAAACTTATTATGGCAACATGGAAAGAGACAATATGAATACCTTAGCTATTTTTAGCATTCCAAAAGCAATTATTTAATCTTTTCTGTATACTGGGCCCAGCTTAAAGACACATCTCTTCCCACCAGCTTCAGGCCGCTTTGCACTGGGCCCATGGAAGTGTGGCAAGGCCATCCCCCTGTCTCATCCACAGCAGCACTCCAAAAATATGGTTGCACATACGCACAAGAGAACTCTTATTCACCAGCATCTGTTTTGTCCATTCAAATGATTCGTCAATGTCGTGCTGTATTGAAAAACAGTGTGAGGGCACAGAGTGACAAAAACCTGGGCTGATGCTACCAGAGAACAGAGCCTCCGAGGATGGAGATGGCCATGAAAGCAGTTCAGACAAAACCTCTCCCCACTCCAGCAGTGTCTAAGCAAAATCCTCCTACCCATCCAGTTCAGACAAAGGAGAGGAAACTCACAGCGCTGAGCTAGGAGGAGACTGAGGGAAGCATGTTTACAGGCAATGAATGCATACAGCACTCGCACTAAAAGCACTAATGGACCCTTGGAGCAGATACCAAAGCACATAGAAGTAGAAGGGCCAGCTTGTCTCTGAATTACCCTTTCAGACACATTAAAATCTAATTGAATACATCAGTCCCACCACTTATCTCCATATTTACTTCTGGTTCCACTTACACAAAAAGCCAGGTTCCCATGGCAGGACTCTCTCCCTCCCTACTCTTCCACATTACTTATCAAATCACACACAGATTTCACTATGGCAGAAGGAAACGGGCAGCAAGATCCTTCAAATTCTGGACAAGAGATGAACAGACTCTTCTAGGACTTCCTAGTTTCTCAGTATGGCCTATAGTATTGGCATTTCGACACAAGTCTCTGACTTCTACATCTTCTCTCTTGAAATCCAGATATTTCACCCACCTTCTCTCCTTTTTGTTAAGTTTGCTTGGCCAGAGAGCATAGCACTTGCCGAAACCCTTTACACTGTAGGAGGACAGCAGCAACCACGGAACATATTGCAGAGCTTAAATAAAACTTGAAGAAAATAAATCTTTTCTCTCTGAGCTTTTAGAAGAAGAAATCAGAAGGGAGGAAAATGGCAATATGAATAAGAGCACTTACTGCTTTTTGAGCATGTCTTTTATCATGTTTCCCCCTTAGAGTAATCCAGTCATTATACCTCTACATTTCACTGAAGCTGCAAAAGCCTCACATTCCCATTCCCCGATCAAAGGTGCAGGCCTGCATGGATACATTGGCTGTACTCACTTTGTCTGATGAATTTGGACACTCATAACTCTCCCTTCAAAAGCCTGCAATTAATGCTACGTAGACCCTTTTTCACACCAATAGGAACAAATTATTTTAGGAGGTTTAAAGCTTTTGGAGGAAACACTTTCTTAACAGCCCACACCGCTGACTGTTGTAAGTGCATTCCTGTGATTCCATCCACAAAAACAGTCATGAGAGGTGAGCAGGCAAACCCTGCTTTGTTGAGGAACAGCTTCTTCCACCTTCAGTTTCTCATGCTTTTGCTGTACTGAAATTCCCTCTTTGAATGTGAGAAGTGTCTCCCTTGGAGTCACTTTTCCCATGCTATTTTTTTTCCTTATAGATTGTCTATTAAATTGTCAGCTTGGTCACAGAGGAGCAACTTTGTGAACAGTTGTAATAACAAAATCACTCCAATGTCACTGTACCCTCCACATGCATACCAGTGGGGTTTATGTTATGCTCATAAAAATTGTTGGAGCTTTCTGGTACGTTTTCCACAGAAACTGGGAAAAGAGACACATCATCTAATCCAATAAAAGCAAAAAAATAGAGCCCACAAGCTGTCACTTAATCAATCTTACAGTTTGACTGCTCTGTTATTTATGCTGCTTTATACTTATCACCAAGGTGGCGTAACCCTGTCCATGTCATTTGGCTGGTGCCAGGTACCTCCACAAGCCACACACGGAGGCACATCACACCAACCTCCCCTCAACTGCGTGCTGCGCTGATTAACAGGGATCAGTGCCCAAACATGCGTAAGAGTATTGAGATGCATCTGACAGCTGTTAGATTTCACAAAGTTTAGGCGACGACACTTCCCACCCACCTTCCTCACCTGTGCGAGACCAGAGCAGAGAAGCCAGGCTGGTTGGTTAGACTACATTGACAAGATAAATGCATGCCCTTGAAAGACCCACAGTCCTACTGACGTCAAAAAGCAATGGATTGGGTCCCCTGTCAGACACAGAAAGCAGACATCTGCTTCGCTGCGAATGCAAAGAGGAATTCATTAAGTGAAGCATAGTCTTATTCCAAACCAAACACTATTAACATTTGAAGTGCTTGAAATTTTTAACTAATGTAAATTCTCTTCAAAGTCTCTTGATTTCCTGTGTTAAATAATGATAAATGTTCATATCATGAATTTTATGATTTCTTATTATTTTATTGTTTAATTTTGTTGTGGCTTCTTGATACTTGCCCTGCGCTGCTTCCCCCTCCCTGTTCTATGCATTTCTCCCCCCTGCTGTGTGCATCTGCTGCGTGTCTCTCTCACTTGCTCTCTCCCTGCTGTGTACATCCACTATTTTCTCCCCACCACTCCTATATGCATGTTTGCCATCTATCTCTCTCCCCCTCCTGCTGTGTCTATTCATTGCCTTTCCCCCTCCCCCAGTATGCACATCCATCGTGCATCTTCCTCGGCTTCTGCTGTGCACAAGCCTTTTCTCAGCAACTCCTACAGGCACTCATGAACAACCTCCTCTGTCTGCCTGCCTTTCCCATGTCCTCTCCTCGTTCCTTCCAGTCCCCTGCACGTACTCCTTATCCCTCCTTATCTTTATCCTTTTCTTACTTTCATCTTTTCGATATTCTGGTTCCTTCTCTCTCCTTATTTGCACCACCCCTCTCTTTGTCTCCCCTTTGTACCGTTTCTCCAATTCTCTCTGATCTGTTCTCGCAAATTGATTCTACAGGAAAAATGTTCTGCCCTTGTTCGCAGAGGTGTGCAAGCCTGCACTGCAAACCATTCAGCACTGTGTCAAATCCAACAGTAGTCGGCTTAATTTGCAGAAGAATCCTTGCTTCCTACCAGCTTGCACACAGGGTAAAGTCTCCCAAAACACTTTCCCTGTCGTTTTCTCTTCATATTACTGCACTATTGGGCTCCTTTCTATGTAAAGCAAAGTAGTTAAGGTATCCCTGTACATACCTGTCAGGTTCTTATTGGCAAAAGAAAAGGATCTGTTACAACACCAAGCCTAACTATTACAGTTTAGGTCATGACAGACTAAAACACATGCACTAATTACTACAAAATAGCTGGACACATATGAAATATTTTGGATGTTTATTGCCCCTGTGAAGGAGCAATAAGTAATGCACAGAACAATACTATAAAAATACAGTTACCTCTGCTTCCCCTCTCCTTGCCAGGAGGAGCAACAATTGTCACAAGTCAGGAGGAACAGGGTACTACAGGCATTGGTTCTGGCCACACAAGCTTATCCCAGGCATTTCCGGAGATGCTCCATGGTCAGATGTTCCCGAGGTGGCCAGGCTGAAGTGAATGAGTTTTCCAAGACAAGGAGCATCTCCCAGGTTGGTTGACCTTTTCTGCTTGGTGAATGCTCCATGCTGCTGCTCGTGATTGGTGTAGCAAATCGCCAGACAAATAATCTTGTGTAAGTTTAGTTCTGCTATTCCCACTAGTTGCACAGTTTTCTTCATAACAACTGTCTAATTGGGCTTTATCTAACAGAAGTTACATCCCTAACTACTACATAGCAACATACAGAATGTCAAACTGTGGGCCTCCAACACCAATCCAACTACTGTAGTTACATCAGCTCAGGAGGCCAGGACACTGACTCCAGCTGCAGAGATTTACATTTTCCAGCTCTCAGTATAATCAGGGTCAACATGGGTTGCAGTTGTTACATGCACATGTCTCATTCACCACATAACAAACCACTTCTTGCAGACAGTTCCCAAATCAATCACCACATGATCAAAAAACGGATGAAAGTAGCCTCCCTTCCTTTTTCCTCCTCCCTTCCAAATCACCCCAGCAGAAGAGGGACACAGAAACTACCAAACTTCTGGAAAGACAAGAGTTCAGCTCATGCAACCATGTCCATGTGTCCATCCTTCCTAAACAGGCTGATGAATCTTGGTGGCCCAGCTCCTCTTGGGCTTTTACCTAGCCCAGTTCTCTGCTATTGTGCATAATCTTTTGCGTAATTTTTTCATAAAGTTCTCTTCCAAAACCATCTTCAAACTATTTCACTCTCTTGCACTGAGCAGAATGTAAAACTTCCCTACTATGTTTTTAGCAAGCTTCTCATTTCCAGGTTTATTCCAAATTTATCACATCCAGGTTATACCAACTTGTTCATGTGTTAGTCTTATCCTTTAGATTAAATTAACTGTTCTTTCTCCTGGGATGAAAAAAGAATATTCTGTCTCAGAGTTTGCTAAACCAAACTTAAAAGTTCATTTCCCGACAAGTAAACAAAATTGTCAGTTGGCACTTTTAGAAGACACCTCTCCATTGCGCTGAGTAATGACAAATACTTCCTCTTTCTGTGCAGAATCAAATTCAAATCCATCTTATGATTTTTAATTTCCCTTTCCAACTGATGTATAATAATAGTGACTTAGTCATTCAGTGATCAACTAATTGACTCAACTCTTTCTTCCTCCTCACCAGCAAATTTCATCAACTTGCTCTCATTTTCAGTGTCCAAGTCACTTGAGGAAAAATTTAAGACTGATCACAAGACTCATCCTTCAGGAACTCTACTAGTGATACCCACACAACCCTGTACTTTCTCATTCAGCGCTAACCAGTGCTGTTTCTCATTTAGCTAATCACGTTTTACTTACCCTGATCCCCAGTTTTCCAGTTTTGACTATTAATATACAGATATTAATTTCCAGCTATCCAGTACAGACAGATGACGTCAACCACACCTCCTAAGTCTAGAAATTAATTAATTTTAGCAAAGATAGATATCCTCCCTGCCTGGCATAATGCACCTTTAGTAAACCCCTGCAGCACTTCTCCCACTCTGCATTATCTTCAAGCCTAAAATAATGATATTTCATGTAAAATGTGTTCTATTGGACTACTGAGGCTTTGATTAGATTTTTCTTTTTAGAACATACATGAAAGATTTGCTATATACCCTGATCTACCTTTGTTATTGATCCTACAATAACATTTACTAATTCTTTTCCAAAGACTAGGATGGAAATTAAATGATCTTTGGGGGAAAAAAAACCAGCTAATTTTCACCTTGGCTCTGATGACTTCCACTTACTTGCCTAGTCTGCTTGACTGCCACTTATGTAAGCGGAAGCCTAGTCTAGTCCCATCTCCTTTGTCACTTTTGTTCATCATGGCCACCTCTGAAGTTGCCTATTTTGTTTGGGGTTAAAGTCCTAGGCAGCTTGCTAACCCCCCTAGACCTCCTCTAGTGCATCTTTCTCTTCCGCTGCCCGTAGATGGTTACATCTGGCAGCCAGAGTGGACCATGGCACAAGTCAGGCTACTGGAGCTCCGGAACACTCTGCTCTTCCAACCCCCTGCAATATGCCAGAGTCATTGCACAGGCAAGGAAGGTGTTCTTGGATACGTTACTCCCACATGTCTGCAGTACGTCAAACCTAGAAGCACTAACAAAATGCTACAAGAGACTGGCAGCTGAGAAGGCATATATTCATATTACAGGCATTCACATGTATCCTAGCACCTAAGTCTTGCTCGGGTTTTCTAGATCATCAACTGCTTAAAAGTAGATTGGAACTACAATGTTCCCACCTCTTGGTTCTGGTCCTAAACTTGGTTAAATAGTTGCTGCTCCAAAACCTGCAGCCAGAGCTATAGTCTTTTGTCAATGTCTTCTGTTACTTGGTACTTTACCAGACAGACTGGAAGTACTTCCACAGCTCCTGACAAGTTTTATTGAACCATATGCAAGTTGGTAAGACAGTCAGCAAAATATTCCCTGATATTAAATTCAATTTACTTTTCCTTCACAGTGAGCACCACTAATCTTCCTTTTTTAAATGAGGCAGAACTTTATATTAAAACGCATAATCACACCTGCTTTACATTCTGTATTAAATAAGTACATTTTATTTTAAGAGTGTATGATCAATGTCATTGTAGCAGGAGGAAATGTTGGCAGTTTCTCAGAAAAAGGGATGAAGGATTTAGTGCTTCAAAAATGACCTGGGATTGAGAAATAGGCTCAGTTGCTGAATACCTCTGTGAAAGTGATCAACACAAAAATGGATAACATTGCCACTGACATTTTTATCACACAGTTTGAGTGTTGACACTCCAAACAGATAATAAGAATGGTCCAAAAGATCAAAGTTCCTGTCACAGGCTTTCTGCACCTTCAAGGAGATGATGGTGCATCAATTCATACTTGGTTCAATATTTGGAAATGTTCGTTTTCTTTTTTTATTCAAAGGACTCTAAGACTCATCTACATGACTTTCTCCTAACAAACATTCTACAAAGAACTGCAAAATAGGCAGGTCCATATCTATACATAAAAGCTTAAAAAGTGAATTAGGACATTTCTAATAAAAAGCACTTTACAAACACGAAAGAACAGTGGGAAAATATTAGGAATCTTCTTTTCTACATAAAAATACCTGCAATATTTTTGTTACCTTGCTAAAGTTAAAAACTCCATTTGCATTTTAAAGAATAAGTCACTACATATCTCACCTAGACTAAAAGTAATTTTATCTTGGTCATCTAGAAACAGGTCAAAACTGTTCTGAATTTCCTGCCTCTTTTGCCAAACAAACGTTCTTCATCTGAGAATAAATTTCCATACCCTGACAGAATAAGCTGCTCACAGGAGAGTGATCTAACAAAAATGACTGAGGCTCAGGATATGAATGTAAAACTGATTGCTTGACCTGCTCTGTAACGCAGTTCATATCATGCATATGCACCTGAGAAGCTATTATGATTTCCACATCTTCTCTCTGAATGACTGCCATCCTATCTGTAATAACTTCACCAGTTAAATCACCATCTGTTTCACAGGCTTTCTAACGTTTATATCTCCCTTTTCTGTCCTAGAAAAAGAACAAAATTGTTTTCCTGTACTGTATGAGAAGGAAGTATACCTGCACTCAGCTGGAGAGCCAAGCTAATGTATCTTAACTATCTCTATCAAACCAAGACACAGATTTTAGCATTCAGATGAAATGAAATGAAATCCACGATCCTGCTTCCCCTGTAGAAGGCCAGATAGACCAAGAAACATATCACATACTTTCCTTCCTCCTTCCATCCCATTTGGTAGTTTCTTAAACGCTAATGTAACAGGTGGTAAAAAACGAACAAGAAACAGATCTCTGACATGTACAAATAGAAATGACACAGCATTTACACGGATCCCATGTAGGTCCTAGGTCAGCTTAAGCAGAGGAAATTGGGATGCTCCCAGCTAAGTTACAAAGTTCAGAAACTATAGGCTCTGTCCTCCACAGAATCATCACCTGGAGACTGAGCAGCTTCCACACTGCTGTTCAATTCTTTATAATTTAAAAAAAAGATTAAAAAAAACCACCAAACCCCAAAACAAAAACCCAAACCCAACAAAGCCACATTGACCTAACCTTGTCAACAAAACTCAAAGGAACAGGACACTTGCCCTCCAATATCAGGGAAGTCAATAATCTCATTCCTTACATTTTTATTACACAATTATAAATGCAGACAATGCTGGCATCTTCTATAGATATCTCAGAGATGATACTGTGCAGGTCAGAGACTTACAGATGTCTGGCAGAAGGGGGCTCAAAGGGAACCTTTGCAAAAGATGTCTCAATATGGATTTGCAGAAGCATTCTGGCACAGTCAGAATTGCTTTTCAGCTCCCAGGACCCTGGATTAAAAAGTCAGAGTAGAGATCATAGTGACTATATATAAAATCTTTCACATTGGACAAGATTAAGATTAATCAGTTTGTCTCTCTTTATGTCTCTCCTGGACATAGTCAGAATCTTTTGGGTTTTGTTAATGCTGAAAAAAAGCGTTACTCAATTAAAATGACAAATACGCATTAGAAACTGACCACTTACAAAAGGAGCTTCTGCTAGGCTTCTGTATGCTGTTCTATTATTCAATTTTACTGACACAAAGAAAAATTACTTCCCACTAGTTGTTTGTCATAGTCTGCTCCCTTCCCTCCCTATGACACGCAGTTCAGAGAGTTAGCAACATGGTGCCATCTATCAGGAAGCACAGAGGCAAAACAGTTGTGAAATCCTTTTCCTAACGCACATAAACCCTTAGTCCTCCCCTCCCTCTCTCACACACACACCCCCTCTTTTGTTTGAGAGACTTAAACTTTGCTAGGACACACACCCATATATGGGATGGATAAATCTGTCAAATAAAACAACAACTGAGCAACAAGCCTTTCCTGTCCACACCATGGTTCTACCCTCTTAAAACTGATAAAGAGCTTTCAGAGTATTTAGTCAGTAACTTAGAGGTGTAGGCTCAGTGCTCATTACTGTAACACTGAACTATGCTGGCAGAAAAGCCAACAGCTCTGGACACCCTTCCCTGATCCCAAGCAACACAGGGCAAAACCACAGAATGGCACAGCAATTGCAAGGTGGAGTCCCACGGGTCCCTCAGTCCTTCCCTCACCCCAAGGCAAGGTCACCTACACCAGCCCTTTCCCCAGCCAAAGGCTATCTAGCCTTTCATTAGAAGATCTCCAATAGCAACATCTTTACAACCTCCCTTTGCACACACAACTATCTAGCAATAGTAACCTCTAGTTCAAGTCAGCTTTACTGTAGCCATTAACCAAAAATACTTCCAAGCAGCCAAGCACGAGCTGCAGCTTTCGAAAGAAGTCTCTTTGGCAGCAGTTGCAAAAGTTACTGGCACAGAAGGGAGGGAACAAGATGGGTACTCATTCAGAGCAAATTTTGACCAAAATGATTGAGAAAAGCAAATCACAGAATCACAGAATGTTCAGGGTTGGAAGGGACCTCTGTGGGTCACCTAGTCCAACCCTCCTGCCAAAGCAGGGTCACCTACAGCAGGCTGCACAGGACCTTGTACAGGTGGGTCTTGAATATCTCCAGAGAAGGAGACTCCACAACCTCCCTGGGCAGCCTGTTCCACTGCTCCGTCACCCTCAGAGGGAAGAAGTTCTTCCTCATGTTCAGACGGAACTT
>Ga0065711_1032680_pt1 | contig 26893 bp, 14 predicted proteins | sample Hoacrofraction12_FD_59098 | JGI IMG/M metagenome (GOLD analysis project Ga0065711, IMG submission 59098) | Hoatzin crop microbial communities from Cojedes, Venezuela - Epithelial fraction 12 v2 (version 2) | ecosystem: Host-associated > Birds > Digestive system > Esophagus > Crop | place... | reverse complement strand
GGATGGGGCCAGACTCTTTTCAGTGGTGCCCAGCGACAGGACAAGGGGCAACGGGCACAAACTGAAGCAGAGGAAGCTCCGTCTGAACATGAGGAAGAACTTCTTCCCTCTGAGGGTGATGGAGCCCTGGCCCAGGTTGCCCAGGGAGGTTGTGGAGTCTCCTTCTCTGGAGATATTCAAGCCCCGGCTGGACAAGGTCCTGTGCAGCCTGCTCTGGGTGACCCTGCTTCGGCAGGGGGTTGGGCTGCATGACCCACAGAGGTCCCTTCCAACCCCGAACATTCTGTGATTCTGTGATATGTTGGATTGTTATTCCTTCCTCCCCCATTTTCTGATTTCAGTGCCTTAAATTGGTTGACATTTTCAGGAAGATGCTTTTCTTTGCGTACTTACAGAAAAAGCTCCTGGCAAGCTAGAGTGTAAGATTAGTAAAAACCCCTGAACAATAGTAGCCATAGTGAAAGCCTGAATGTTGGCATTACTTCATTTTATCCTGCGCACAGAGAAGAGCCAAGTGTATGAAAGCCCCATCCTGTATCTCTGGGAGACTAGCTGCGAGAGCAGACAACCAGGAGCAGCTTCCATTCTGGACGTACTTCTGATTTAAAGCATTGCACTTCGGTTTGACCATCCTGGGATTGTGCTGCCAGTTAGGAAGCATCATTCAGAAGTGGTCTGACCTTTTCAGTAACAGGTTTGAATTTACAACAACATTTGAAACTAATTGTTCTGAAGAGTCCGGAGCCTTCAATCAGTGCCTTTTCAGTCAGAGTTCAACAAATGCATCGAAGCTGTAAAAGCTGCTTCATGCTGAGAGGTGGCAGGCAGGTTCTGTGCGTGTTTAAATACTTCATGCTCAGATACAGGCTGGGGAATTTTTCTTCTCTGAAGGTGAATCCTGGTGCTGAACTGATAAGCTAGAGACAGGCGTGGTTTTATTTTGACTTCTCGAATGTATCATTTGATAACTAAGGCAGACTCGTGTTGTTACTGTTAATTGCTTGCAAAAAACACATTGGATAATGCAGCCCTTGCACTGTGCTCGGTTACCTGATATCTAAACATGCAAGTACTCAGATAGGGGGTTTCTGGCTGGAAGCTCCTTGGCCGTACAGTGGTTTCCTTTGGAGCCAGGCTGGCAGGCTGCAGAGCTCGGGGGAGGCTTCCCCCTGCCAGAGTAAAGCAGGGTTGTTTGAGGTTTGGTTTTATTCCTCCTCCCCCAGTTCTTCTGGTTGCTCCCTGGTCAGAGATGGGTGATGGAGAGAGGGCAAGTGTCGCCAGTGGGGTTATTTTCCATCACTCTGCCTCTGTGGAGCGTTCGTTCCCCCCCTCCAGCCACATGCATGCCCAGTAGTTCCTGCCTCTGCCCTCAAAATTCCCTGAGCAACTGCGTTGCTCCTGCAATTGTAGGGTCAAAGAAACTCAGTTACATACTAATGTTTTTCATCATGACCAATTTCAGGAAAACGTCTCAAAACTGGATGGTATGTGGAGATTGCCCTTCCTGTCTTGCTTGGTGATTGATGAAAGTTGTTTTTACTTGGCAGGCCCCCAGACAGCAATTTTGAGATGAGGTTTCAAGTCTGCATGACCAGAGATTCTCTCTGTGGTAGAAATTTTCATGTCTTAAAACGCTTAGGCAGGAAATTGGGATTCTTTCCACTAACTGTCATCATAAGTCTGTTAGAGGGTCTGAGAGGCCTGTCGGTTATAATTGTAAGGGGGTGCATGGGGAAGGGGGCTGCCAGGCTGTAAAGGGGATCAGGAGGAGCTGGTGTAAACAAGTCATGCATTTACACCTTTCAAAACGTGAGAAACATCTGCTGTCTGTGAACTGTGAAGCTAAAAATACTCTTCTATCACTAGAAGCAATTCATGAAACTATTTTTTTGTCTGTGAGTTTGTATTTGTTGCTTCTCCAGCTCTGCATGTGTATTTTTCCTTGCGTAGCTGTGAAGGGTCAGGATGTCAGCATTTCGTATAGAGATGGTTGTCTTCTCTGAGACTGTGAATTAGCATTTTTAACCAGCACTGAAACCAGTTCTTTCTTCCCTCAGGAATTTTTAAAAGGCACGTAATGCGGCAGTTCTGCTGCTATTCCTGTTGGAAAATGTAGAATTTGACTTTCCAAAGTGTTGAGCAGTGAAGTTTCTGCTGAAGTCAACGTGGACTTGTGAGTGCTTGGAACTTCTGAAAATTGAGCCCTGAGTGACGACACCAGAACAGTATAAAATTTAAACCTTAAAAACCAGAACTTAATCTGTAAAGCTTTTAAACATCTGGGGCCTAATATTTCCAAAACTTCCAACACTTTCTGTCTAGCACCTAACTGGCACACAGTGTGCATATTATTTTCAAAATAAGCTGGCTATTCTTGCTGCATAAATAAATATTTAATTCTTTCATGTCTGTCAGACACTGTAAGCCTTACTGTTTCCTTTTCTTCTTACGGTGAAAAAGAGATTCATTTAGTGATTGGAACAAATGGGAGGGGGGGAAAAAAGGGGAGGGGGAGGGAGTCACTCATAGCAAGCATTAAATTTATGAAATAGAGAAATATTTTTAAGCTGTTCTCTCCAGTGCTGGAGCTTTCTTAATGCACAGAGCAATATTTCATTGTTTTGTAAAGCAGTGCAGAGCTAGCTGTAATGTACTTGAAAGTCTGCTGCCTCATAGATACCTCCTGATTTAATCTATGGCCAAAACTGGATGAACAGGTCCAGAAGAAGGTGCAGAAAACTCCTGTCATTTGAGGGAATTGTTTAAGAATATAGTTATTTCATTCTGAGTCAATGGAGTATAAATAGTGCTTTTTTGGGAACTGTGAGGAATCTAGTGATCTGCTTATAGGCTCAATCTTTTTCCTTATCTAGGAACATGAGTAACATACTTGGCACTTTCCCGTAAGTTAGGTTTTGATCATGCTTTAACAGAGGCTGCTACTTACTTTGCTTTCCAGATGGGAGCACTGCCTGCGGTTGTTGTGCACCTCTGTCGCAGGCCGTGGTGGATCGGTTTGATGCTGTTCCCCTTCTCTTTACCAGCACATCTGCTTGGACTGTAAGAAGAATTTTTGCACGTCCTGCTCCAACCAGCCTGAAGGCGGTCCCCTTCTCTGCCACCTCTGCCAGCGCTTCCGAGCCACAGCTTTTCAGCGGGAAGAGTTGATAAAGATGAAGGTGAAGGATCTGCGAGACTATTTGGCACTCCGTGAGATTTCCACAGAGCTGTGTCGTGAAAAGGAGGACCTGGTATTTCTGATTCTTGGCCAGCAGCCTGCAGTTACCCAAGAAGATCAGATAAGAACACATCCATTTAATAGTAGTGCCTCTGGACAGCAAGACACTGTGATTCTCCCACCACCCAGCATAGCATCTTCTACCTCACAGGATGCGTCTTCAGCGTCTGCAGATCCCATCTCAAGTTCAGTAGCTCAGGAACACCAACAGGTACAGTCTCTAGCCAGAAGTATCTTTTGCAAACTCATTCATCTCTATTTTTGGATTAACTACAGAGATGTTGCATGAGGCTTTTCAAGCAGAAAGGGTGCCAAAACATTTTTACATTAAAGATGCCTGCTTAAAAAGCAAGGAGGGCTGCTGTTGAGAACAGATGACAAAATACTTCAGTTGCATTTTATACATGCACTTCTCAGGTTTGTTTTTAATTTTGAAGTGAGGACCTCACTTCCGTATGGAATAATTAGGAAAGTAAGAGGAGTTATGTTACACTGTCTTGCTGTGTAAAACTGTGACTTGCTGTCACCAACTCTGATGTGGCACTCCTGTTCTGCACTGGTGGAATTTAACGTGGTGGGCAGTGCTGAATATATTGAACATTCACTCTGAGAACAACATCACTGTTCTGAGCTGGATTTTCTCTGGTGCTCTGGTCCACGCTTGCCGTTGCCACTGGGCGCTCCTGTGACCGGTTCCTTTGGTACGTGGTGTCTGCGCTGGTGCACAGGTCTAGCTTGTGTGTTGTGTCGTCAACTTTCTGACAATTGTGTGTAGGTGTTACACATGATTGCGAGGTGGGTGAGGTTTTTGGTGTCTTCTACACTCAGATCGATACAAGGCAACACCCGAGCCTGTTGTTAAGTCTTTAGCTTATGATGAACCCTGCAGTTCTGACGAACTTTGTCAGGGGCATTTGAGCTTAATTAATTTTTATTGACTTTGCTTTGTTTGTCTTCCTGCTCTCTGGTATGGGAAGTTTACTCAGTGTTTGACATCTGCTTCTATCCTATTAGAAAGTTAATAGGTGTCTTTAGTTCCCTGTGGACCAGAGCTCTGAAAGTGCATGTACCTTCTGCTTCCTCAGCAGATGGATCTGGTACTAAAGAAGAGTTTTCCTGGGAGGACATTTCTGACAAGTCATTAAAAAGCCTTTTCATTCTCTGGTTTTCTGGATATTGCCATTCCAATTTTCACTGGCAAATTCAGCTCTATTGTCTTCCCTTACTGCCCCATGATATATTTCAGCTTCTTGTCTCTACTTGCACGACATTCTGCTACAGTTCAGGCTCTTTCATCATTATTGCTATTCTTTTGCTTTGTAAATATTAACAAGTCACTGCTGAGATAAGTAGGATGGTAACATTACCATCTCCTTTGTCAGCAGGGAAACTACAGAGGGGAATGTCATGCCCTGCTGAGGGCATGTCAGCTAGGATTACAGTGCAGTTCCTTTCATTTTATCAAGTGCTCAAAGCAATTGTCCCTTCTCATTCTCCAGCTTTGTTGCTTCCGGTCCTTCACTTATTTGCCCAGTCCAGAACCCACCTGGGGAGGTGTTCCTGTACGCTGACGCTGAAAGTGACCTGTAGCCTTTGAGCTGTGTTACAGAGGAGTCTTACACAGAGCCTTGCGCTGATAGCCGATGTGCCATCGGAGCTGTGGTGTCACACTGTGTCGTACACTGCAGCTGCTTCGGGGAAGGATTGCATGTGTGTATATATATGTACACATATATGTGTATAAATTTGGTCTCCTCCTGATCCAGCCTCACAAGGACATCATGTGGGATCTTACTGTATGAGTACTTTATCAAGGTTTACATAAAGCAGGGCTTTAAAGGGTCAGGTCCTGCTGCACTTGTCTCAGAGTTTTACTTGTTTAAAGTTTGCTGTTGTAAGTGCTGCACAGGAATTATCTTCTGCGAGTGTGCCTTGCTTTTACCTTGTGCTGCAGTTTATCTGTCCAGTGGGCAGGGTTTGCGGTTAAAGCTGAATTATCAAGCGTATTTCCCTTTGGACACACAGAGATATGCCGCTGGTGAAAGCTTTATTTCCTCTTCCAGGGAAATGGTTATGTGCCTCCAAGCCAAGTCGGTATGACAGCAGAAGCACCAACAGAGGAGGAGACACAGGTTTGTGTGTCTGGAATTAGATGACAAGGAATACCAGTTTTTCTAGGCTGTATGTGACACCACAGAATAATTACTGGAGGGAGATGGGTGCCTAAACAGTAATTCAGACTGACCACTGGCAGACCCAATCAGCCCTTTCTTTAGCATCATCTTCTCCTCCATGTATAGGAAGAACTGGTGCTGCTTGGACACTGCCATAATAGAAATGTTTTATTTCCATCCTAGGAGTTGTGTTTCTGATAGATGAAGGAATTTACAGAGTAATCAGAGTTGTATGTACATCCAAATATGAATTGCCGCTAGCGCACATGTTGAAATTTGATTTAAATAGTAGTGCTAGGTGCTGAGGGCAAGCGTCATTCCCTCTTTGTTCCCTTTCAGTCTACTGACTCGGAAGATAACCTGGTGCAGGGGAGGAAGGCTTCTCTCTCCGATCTAACAAGCATCGGAGACATCAATGCGCTCTCTGTGCGACAGCTGAAGGAAATCCTTGCTCGCAACTTTGTCAACTACAAAGGCTGCTGTGAAAAGTGGGAGCTGCTAGAGAGGGTGACTCGCCTTTATAAAGAGAAAGACCTTCAACATCTTGGTAAGAAACTTAGCAAGCACATACCCGTCCTCCAGGTTTTTCCTTTCTATGGACAGTTGCAGAAGGAAATAGAACTTAACTTGCATTTCTGTTGCTTGCAAGTGGGAGGAATGGAGGGAGTGTTATGCACGTTAGAGTGAAAGTAGCTAAACGCTGTTCACCGCTGCTTGTACTTGTTTAAGAGGAGAGCATTGTGGTAGCTTTGGAGAGGGGCTGCCCTGCAGTAGCAGCTAATGAGAACTGCACGCCCTGCATCTCGGGACTCTGCATAGCTGTGGCAGATCGCGCTGGTCGCTGCGTCACCCACAGAACAGCCCTTGCACGACTGCAGACAGACGGCTGTAAGCGCTCAAGTGAGCTCGACTCGCGGTAGCTGGCAAAGCGAGGAGGAAAATGCCCTGCCCTAGCAGGAAAATGCCACGGAAAAGCAGCTGGGCAACTCAGAGTGGGCAAGTGCTTCGTGATGGTGGCTCCCGCTGCGGAACAGCTGTGGTTACCTGCGGTTTGACTCTCTCCTCTTCATCACCAGAGGGTTCCTCCTGCGCACCACCTGCTCCTGCTGGGCCTGCAGCTGGCTGACGAGGGGACAGTGGTGTGACACAGAATGTATCTGGCTTGACTTGCAGGTGCCAGTTTGCAGTTCTAGGTGATTAGTTAAAAAAATACATATACTTCTAGATTATTTACGAGAGAAAAGTATGTTAACACTTTGATTTCATAGGTAGGCTTGTTTCTCATTGTTGTCTGAAATAGCATTATTTTCTTAAACGCATCTCTCTAAGCTTTGTCCTCTATAAATGATATAAGATCTAAGACAACCGCTTTGCTTTTTTATTTTTCTTTCATTGTATCTTGTGCTTTTGACAGAATTTCATCCTTTTCTCTTAATTGCTGTTGCCTGTGCGTCTCAGCTGTGCCCCACAATATTGGCGAGACTGTGTAACTCCAAAGAAGCTGGCACAAGGGGCTCCTGAAAGTGTAGTTCTGGAAAGCCGAACGAACACTGCATAAATCCCAAGGCTGTCTTAAAAATGGAGACTTCCCTTTAGATAGGCGCTTATCTTTGTGAAGCGTTAGCTATTGTGTAAGCTCAGGAAATGAGAAAGTTTTTTGCCAGTTGGCCAACCTGTCGTGATCAGAGAATCAGCCTGAACCTGTGCACGGAGATCAGCAAAACGCAATTTGGGTTTAGTGATCTCCCTTCAAGGCTTTCATCTCCTACTTAATAGTACTGCTTGAGTAAATTTTTTTCCAGCTTCTCTTATTCTCACCAACTAACTTTCTTTTCTTATATTGCAGTTTCTGACACTGACGATCAAACTGGTAAGTGATAATCACAGAATCATTTAGGTTGGAAAAGACCCATAAGATAATTGAGTCCAACCGTAAACCTAATACTAGCAAGTCCCTAACTAAACCTAAACCATGTCCCCAAGCTCCCCATCTGCAGTCTTTTAAATACCTCCAAGGCTGGTGACTCAACAGCTTCCCTGGGCAGCCTGTTCCAGTGCTTGACAACCTTTTCCGTGAAGAAGTATTTCCTAATACCCAATCTAAACCTCCCCTGGCTCAACTTCAGGCCATTTCCTCTTGGCCTATCGCTTGTTACTTAGGAAAAAGAGACCCACATTGCTTCATTCGCCTCATTGCTAAGAATCTCAGTGGTATTTCTGTTTTCATCACGCGGAAGTTGCCATGTGAAAGCTAAAGCTATCTGCTCCTTGCCAGTTGACGGAGCAGATATATCCACATCAGCGTGGACGCAGGGGAAGTTTTTTTTCAACTTTCGGTGTGCAGAAGGTCTGAAAAAACCTTTGATAAAGCCAGCTCACAGACTGCACAAAACCGACATAGCTTTCTTTGTCTCATGGAAACCATGGTCTCTCGTTTACTCAGGTGGTGCTGGGCTCCCTGGCATGGAGGACAACCTCTGCAAAATCTGCATGGACGCACCCATCGACTGCGTCCTGCTAGAATGCGGCCACATGGTCACCTGCACCAAATGTGGGAAGCGGATGAGCGAATGCCCCATATGCAGGCAGTACGTGATAAGGGCTGTGCACGTCTTTAAATCCTAAGTGTGTGCAAAGACAACGGGGGATGCCTTAAAGCCTCATCTGCTGTTAGGGAAATGGTCAAAATCGCTACGAATAGTTAGGTCAGAGATCAGCTGTGGACCCCCCTGGGAGCTGAAAGTGAGGGAAGGATGAAGCCTGGGGAAAAACTGCTCTTACGCCATGCCTGGCTGCGCGCTTCCCGCGATAGTGCTTTACACCACAGTGCCTGGACTCCTTGGAGCTCACTGCCAGCAGCAGACACAGACATCATTCACAGCCTACGTTCTAGAGTTACTTGATCCACTCGTGGTGGGGGGAGATGGATGCTTGGCTTCCCGCCACAACGATCAGATTCAGAGGCTTCAGAAAAATCGAAAGTGGACTGGGCTCTCAAAAAGTGATGTTTGTGTTGCTGCTTAGGCTCTATACACAGCAACAACTTTATTTTCAAAGACTAAAATTTTACTGTGCTTGTTAATTTTGTTGTTTTCTTGTTTTCTGGTTTTGTGTTGTTTTTTATTTTTTTTTAATTGAATGTTAAATTCTTGCGCTTGCAGGACAGGCAGCCTCTGGTTTCCATATTCAGAATAAGCATAATTCTAGCCTAATACAATTGTGGAAAAATGTATAATTTTTTTTGAAGATGGACTTTGTATTATTGAAAATTGTAAAGGGAGTGACTCTGTGAAACACACAGCCTTACCTTGTGTGGTGGTGGTTTTGTTTACACGCCAGCGTGAGGGAGATCTCTGGCTTGACTGTTGTTGATTCCTTTGACTTCACAGGTGTCCTTGCAGTATATGCCAGCAATTGTTTTTAAACTGAACTGGCTTCACTTGATTAAGGAGCTGCAAATCCATGGCTTGAGTCTTTTAGGGGGTTTAGTGAGGAAAACACCCAGCTACAGAGTGGTAAGGATTCCACTGCTACACAATCACGCCCACGTAGGGGTGACGTTTTCTTTTTAGAAGGGAGACATGACAGTAAGCAAGCTCCATCTCCCTTGCATCAGTAACATGAGCGATCATCATTGCAGATGCTTCTGTTTGTTTAGTAATCAGCTTTCCTCCCCTTTGCTCACTGTTACAGTCCTGTTAAGCAGTCTGAGTGTATCAAAAGCAATTTATTTTGTACTCATTCTGCTTGTGAGGGTGGATAGGAGATTCTGTGGTCCGATATGTGACAGTTGCAGGCCCTTACAGGTCTCCTTACAAACAGTGTGCTCATCTGGAAGCTCATTGTAACTGGCATATTTTTCCCTCAGTGGCCTGCAAGCATTCAGTCCATTTGGCTGATAACACAGCCAAGTTTCAGAATCTTGATGCCTTAAGTTTTCAGCCACCGTGGGACGACATACTCATTGCAGGTCATCTGTGAAGTTGAGTACCTTCTGCTGCAGGTTTCTTCCTGTCCCGCTTTCCCCTTTATGGGGGGGGTGGGGTGGTCACTTAGCGTTCAGACTGAATCTCTGCACGGCTGCCAGCTGGGGAACAGCACAAAACCCGTGTTCACTTACAGCTCCTGGAGCAGTGGAAGTGCAGTTACAGAAGTGATCACCAAAGCCATCTGCTTTTGCAATAAGTGGTAATATATGTGAACAGCAAATTAAGCTTCTCTAGTCTTTTAAGACGGAATATTGCATGACTAGCAACTCAATTGGCATGGAGTGGAGGGTCTCTACTCTGCAAGCTGGAATCCCAGAAGCACTTAAGATGAAGAAATCTGTCACTCAGCAGGTAGGAAAACCTCTGCGCTGCTGAGGTGGTCTCTGAACTACATAAAAATGCAACAGCTGCTGAGGTTTATTGGACTAAAAATTCTGAGTTTCATGTCTTTGTCTGTTCAGGTTGTTCTCTAATCTTTGGCTTATGGTTTAACAGCTTCCAGCGTGAGCAGAGTACTGGGACATATCAATGCAGCACGTTAACAAAAAATAAAATTGCAGGTAAGCAGTAACTGTATTTGCTCTTCAAGAGGTACAGGAATACACATACAAAGTGGTAAACAGCCTCGTTTAGTAAATTTCACTGTGAAAATTCATGTTGTTGTATTTTTCAATAAACTCAGGGCTGGGGGAAGTTAGCAGGAAGATTATTCCCCTGTGGACAGATGTACTTTTACTTGTAGAGGGTAGGCTTATTTTCTACAGCAGATAAATCAAGTTGCAGATCAATGCCTGAAATTTTAGGGATGAAATATACCCACCATGCCTCTGAAATGGGCTTTCTGAAGGGAGGACTTGCTTCCCCCCCCTCCCCCTTTTTTTTCCCTGACTAGTGTTTCCCTTGCAAAAATGGCTTCTCTACTATGGGTATGATTGTTTTTAAAGGAAAATCAAAATCTGGAGGAAACTGATTAATGATCCAAAAGAACATAATGATCTGAACTAATAAAGTAAATGGAAATATTTATGTGCTTTATGTACACTGTACATAGTTTAAGTATTTTAAAAGTTAATATTCTACTTGAAATGGCACGTTATTCTCTATTAAATCCTCTTGGTACTATGATGGTCAAACTTACTAGGTTTTGGTACAGAAGCTGGGTTTATAATTTTATAATAAAGTTGAAATGTGATTTAGTTAACCTTGTTTTCCGACTCTGTTGCCAACAGGCATGGGGAAAGCAGCGCTCCTACAGCTACTTCTGAGTTCGACCAGAAAAGGCTTGGGGTACCAGGTGCTTAAATATCATCGCAGGGTGGGGTAAAAGTATAGAAGAAGTTGAAGGAAAAAAGCTAACTGCAAACACTAACATTTTAGCATTACAACCTTAATTTTGTGAAGGTTACAAAGGGGAGAGCACACTCTGTCCCCCTTGAGACTGAGGGTAAGCCGGTCAGCTCCCTGTTCCTTTCATAACGCACACATGCAGTCAGCCTCCTCACGGAGTATTCAGCAAACCCACGCTGTCATTTGCAAAGCAGTGAAGTTAAAATGAACCCCTATTTCTAAAACCTACCTTCCTTATTTCATTAATATTCAAGTACTTGCAGTAGTTTTGAACAGCTTCAGCTAAGGAGGTCTCTCAACCACCCTAGAAGATCCAGGGGGTAGAGTTCCTTTCTCAGCTTTTACTTGGAACATGAATAGCAGAACATGTGAGCAACATATTCTAGCAAAAAAATGCGCCAAGAAGAAGCTTGGAAAATATTACAGCAGTTGCTGTAACGGAAGCTTATTTGGTGTCCTAGTTTTAATGTGAAACCTAGGGCAGAGGTGTGAACTGCTACTGGAATCAGACCTGTGCTGAATGTTAAAAGACAGGAAAGAAAAGTCAAACCAGGAGGAGGACACGTGTCCTTCACGTAAATTGTAGCCATGCAGCAAAAGGGGCCTGGCGACGCAGCCAATAGTTTCACAAACTTGACAGTCTGTTTTCCTGTCCAGGCAGAGAATAACCTTTGGAAAAAAGTCCTGACAGCAAAGGAGAAACTGCTTCAGTTTTATTTCTTTATCTATAAAAATACCCAAACTTTAAAAACCCAAGGAGACTAAAGCAGCACCTAGGTAGGTGCAGTGGTCTACGTTATGGGCAGAAAAATGGATTCAGCAGTGACATTTCTTCAGAGGGTTGTTTTAATTAATTCCATACAGTTGCTATGGATCTGTATAACTACCTCTGCTGGACTTGGGCATTTTATTTTTATCCATGTCTCCACAGAGGAACCTCACCATTTCTTCAACCTACCTAGTTCTCAGCTGTTGCCTTCAGGGAATTCTTATCTCAAGTCAGCTGCCCCACACTGCTAGCATGGGGCCACCAGTCTCCGTTTCCGGATGCATTCCCAGATCCAGTTGGGAGACACACGCGTAGCACCAGGATTCTCATCAATGTCCCCTATCACATGCGTTGCTGAGGCTGTGTCAAACTCTGGCACAAGATCCCCATCGTATGCTATGAAATACCGCCGGATTTTGTCAAAGTCCTTCACAGAGGGCGACAGGTACAGCTTCACACCAGTGAATATGTCCAGCAGCACCTGCATATTGTGAAAGAGGATGAGAAGCACAGGTTGGTGAAGACCATTACACTGGTCTGGAAATCACACGGAATTTTGAGGCATGAACCAGTGCATTCACAGTTCCCAAGGTTATCGTTCTAATCCCATGACTAATAACTGTGAATTGCTCTTTGGACCGCCATTAAATCATACACAGGAGCAGCACCCCTACAGTCGCTCTGAAAGCCAGGTGTTACAGCTGACCAGCGCTTCCCTCGCTAAGGGGAATTACTACCCCATATTCCCCTTAGTGATGATGCTGATGTGGTCTAGTAAACATGATCTCCATGTCTTTGTCTTTACAAGCTGATGTTTCTTGTGGGAGAACGTAACTGCCCCAGGAGGACGCTTGCCTTTTACATCAAAATAGCTACTCCAGGCTTATCAGGAAATTATAGCTCAGTGACTCTTACTTCACTCCTACAATTTGCTGGACAATGAGCTAGAAAGGACAGTTCTCTCCCCGTAGAGCTCCCAACGCTTCCACATGCAGCACTCGGGAAGAGCAGCTGTGCAGCAATCACAGCACACTGCGGAGCAGGACGTTGCTGGTGGGGGAACACAGCACTGGCCTTTAGCATGACCAACCCGGTTACAGGAAAGAAGAGCTGTGGCCATTCACTTCCTTTGCAAGGGGGCTTGCTGCTATTTCTGCTGTTACATTTCATTTTAATTTAGGGTGCTGCTGTAGGAAGATTTCAAAGACTTTCCAGACGGAAGGCAAAAGTGAGCAGACAGTTGAAACTGCCTCAGCTTCCTCCCACCCCAAAGTCCAGCTGTCTGTACCTTTTTTCCATTGTCATCCATCTCAGATGCTTTTCTCTTCTCGCCTCGTTTCTCCTCTGATTTTTGAGGGGATCCAATAACTGCTTTGCTTTCTAAAAACAAAAACATTTCCCATTTGTGGTCTATGTCCAGATACTGGTTGTGTATTAAAATGAGGGGAGAAGAGCGAAGAGAGTAGAAGGCAAAAGGCTTTCCCCCTCTTTCTGGAAAATCTGTGAGTTAGAATGTAACCAGTAAGACAAATTTTTCTACTGCAAATGGCCCAGGGCATCTTCCTGCCCTCATCTCCACGGTACTGCTGTTCACCTTCCTTCCCTGCTGTCACCACACTCTGCCCTTTTGAGACTGCTCAGGAATTTCCTTCAAGTTATTCCCCAGCGACAAAGCGCTAGTGAATCAAATTCATTTCACAGCTTTGTAATTTACTACCTGGAAATCCCCTCCATCCAGGTGCCCTATTACATGCATGAATTTCATCCAAATAAAATTAAATACTGCTTCATGGCCAAAAATGTCTAACCAAAGGGCATGTGATCTGCAGGAACGGAAGCAGCAGGTTTGCTGTTCAGTCTTACACATTCTGCTAAGAACCTTGATCTGCAAGATGAAAGGCGACTGCAGTGCCAGAGAAATCACTCCAAGGTAGTTTTGGTACAAACTATGAGACTCTGCTAGGTTCAGGATATGTGTTCTAGGCAGCACATGATCTCGGAGAGCTTTTATTGTCTAAATGAGTTGCCTAAGCACCAACCTGAGCAGTGTCATCAGTGCTGTTTCCATCTTTTCTCGGTCCCAGCACACCTCAGAGCTCTGGCTATTCGGCTGATGCTATGAATAACATAGGCCAAAGCCAGGGTCTGAACAGCTTTGGCTGTTAACCCTGACATGCACATGAAAGCTGCCACAGGATCTCTGGGCATCTGAGGAAGGCAAAGCTCCAACACCAGCCTGCCCTGAACGCAGCAAACGCACCCTGAGGCTCTCCCTGGAGAGCACCATCTTACCTTCTGGCTTCTTGGCTTTAGCAGGTGACTTGCTTGGGGGAGTTTTAATAGCGCTGTGTGGTGTGGAAGACCTGGAATTTCCCTCATTCTCTCCACTGCTGCCAGCCGTGGACTCATCCTCCTCCCCAGCAACAACATTGAAATCAGCCTTCTCTTTGGAGATTTGGTACAGCTCCTGTCCCACCAGGAAAAAAGCACTGCCGTTAGCCACAGCGAAGCCTCTGACATTAGACACGAGCCGTAATGCATGCTCTCCCCTTGTTGGTTTCGCCCCCGCGAAGTGTTTGCTCACATACTTTCCCTTCCTGCACCTCCTTGTAGCCATTTTCCTGTCAACTTTGTTCAAGCTGTCTGTGTTCCACGCAGCTGCTTGACATTAAGTGAAGCCATACTCACATGATGTACTACGGAGCAAGACAGGCTAACTCTTCAGAGCCTGGCTCCCTAGCCCGAAGGATGAATAACACCCACAGCTCGCGCAGGGAACAGTCTGTCTGAAGAGCGTGTTTTACCTCTCTCTCCCTCACCGGCACAGGGAGCCAGAAAGACTGCTGGGGAGCAGGTGGGCTGAATCACTCCTTGCTTCCATGGCATAACAAGCACTTACATCTGCTGCCAGTATTCCTGTAGGCAGTGCGAAGACAGCCCAAACGACAATAACGAGACTGAGAACAGAGCTCATCAACAGCTGACGCGCTGCTGGGGATGGCAGCAGGCCAAGGGGCTCCCATCAGTAAAGGTGGTGTCAAGGCTGTGTGGGGTGGGTGCAGCCCCAGGGGTCCTGCTCACTGCCACCAGGCCAGGCTACCCTCGGTCACTTCCCAGACGCCTCCCCAATCCTGGCAATTCATGGGAGGCCGAATGACCATAAACACTTCGGAGAATAAAGGTCACCTCTTTCAGGAAGGAAATTCCTCACTGTGAAGGCGGTTACAAGAGCTGATACAACCAGCTGCCAGCACAGACTTTCCTGACAGCGCACAACGCAACTGCTCAAGAGACTCGAGACACCCCAGGAAAGAATAAGATTCATATCGAAATAATCCAGCAAGCAGCCTGAGCCTAGAATAAACGGAAGATGTAACATGCCGCCATAGGTACCAGTCAGCAGGTATCTACTCTACATACCCTGCTATCAAAATTTGTCTTTTTAAATACAGGTTGTTATCAGAGCTTACTCTCGAACGTGCTGCAGACATACTGTGTTCATGTACCTTAAGCTGCTGGAGGTTGGTGGCTGTCTTCCAGTCTTTGTCGTCTCGAATGCGGGTGCAGCGAGGGAAGCGAATGGAGATCCCATCTGCAGTGTGGGCTTCAGCTTTAGAGAATTCAGCCCCTGTGATCTCCCACACTGGGGCTTTCTAAACACAGCATTGAGGAAGTCACGTCACATTCCTGTGCTCTCTCATGAACTAACTCTAATGTGTCTGTACTCCTCTACTTCTGCAACAACCCCTCCTCCCCGCCCCAGCCCACTGAGCTCCGTCTACACAAAGTGACCTGCTTGGTTGCATTAATTAGAAAAAATTCTGGTTATACTGCAGCGAGTCAGAGATCCTCCACTAATACATAATGCCAATTTCTAAGTAACACCTTTTCTATCAGACACACAGGGCACAAAGCATACTGATAAATTCCATAAAACAGCAGCAACGTTTAGGGTTATGGTTGTGCTTCAACCGTTTTAAGTCAGATTTTTCATGCCTCAAATTCAAACTAAGTTCACTTCTGGAAGGGATTTAATGCACAACAGTATCTCCCAGAAGTGCTGCAGGTATGATTTCTTCATGAAGTTCTTGGCCTCAAATGCATCTGCAAGATTCAGAGATAAAAACTTGCACTTAATTTCCTGTTCCAAGTATGAAGACTAATCTTGTAACGGACGCAATGTGTACACTGTATCAGGGCTGGAAAACACAGTTACATGACTAGGACAGCACTTACCGTTGGATCTGGGACAATGAAGTCTGGGTAGTAGATTTTGTTGATTTTTAGCCACTTTGGAATTTTACTAGGATCCTATGAATTAAAAGCACAAAACCAAAATGATAGCACTTATGATCACATACGAACCTATTGCTACAACGGAAGCTGCTGAAAGCTAACCTAGGAGTAGATTAGCATGTAGGCATTACATTGCCTTTGTATGGATGACACTTGCTTTAGCCGGCAGTGCAGGGTGCACTGATCTGCAGCAGCTTCTCTTACCTAGAGAATCATGAAAATTACCTGTAACAGCTCTCAATTAGTCATGCTATATGTAAAACAATAACATTGTGGCTCCAATTGTGATTCATATAAAACTACCAATTTTTTTTTAAGATTTTATAACCTTGATGCAAATTAATCCTGGTCTTCAGGATGTCAAGTAAATATTAAAATTCAGCTGTCTGTTTTTTTGTCAAGTCTTGGAAAGTAAGATTCCTCACCTAAATAAGTCACTCACAAAAATCTGAACTCCAACACGTCAAGTTATCTAGCCACAAGACAACAGTCTGACTCAAGCACACCTCACCCGCAGCCCCATCTAGTGACTGTCTTCACCAGTCGCAGTATGCCAAAAAACCCTGCACTTGCTCCGCTCTTCCCAATAAAACTTTGTCTTAGCAGGCAACAGATGGTGCCTGGCTTCCCACTCAGTGTCCGAGTACGAATCTCCGGCAGCACCGCATCTTTGGGAGCTGGCTGCGCCTACATCATCTCATTTGTGTCAGAGCAGTTTCTCTGCTTTAACGCTAATTGAGCCTCTACTCGTGCCTAGCAGAGCACTTCCATTCTGCATTTAGCCAGCACCTCAGCTGCGGCTCAGCAGAAGGCAGCTTTTACCAAGCCCTTTGCTGAGCATCCCTTGGATCCATGCCAGAGCTCCCCTCACCTTGCTGATCTTCACCATGTCCAGCTCTGTTTGCAGACGCGCCAAGGTGGCGTCATCATGGCCACCAGAACACTTGGTCACAGTGCACCACTTCTCACTCTTGGGATCATAGCAGCCCATGAGGAAGATGGACATCATCCCACCTGCAGGAGGGGAGAGCAGGGTAGTTCACATCTTCTACAGAACAAGACACAGCTTTTCAAAAAGCAAAGTAATGAACCAAAACCCTTTACGATCTTCAGGAGTCAAAGGGCCTTGGGCTCGTGATGATGTCACAGCATCACTCCCACATACAAAGCTGAACAGAGAGCCTCTACGCTGCGTAAGAGCCCAACCCAAGACCTAAGGCTTTGCTGTGCCAACAAACCCACAACAAACTCCTAGCCTGGGACATGATGGGCTGCAGCAGACGGTCACTGCTACAGCCAGTCTTGTTCTGGTAGGAGACCAAATGCTACAGGAGGCCTAGAATGGTAAAAAGCTTGAGTTTTCTGAACTGACAGATCTGACTTCAGCCAAGCCCAGAGCCCTACCTTTACTGCCTTGTCCATAGAAAGCTCCCAGCACCACCAGGTCTGCTGTGTCAGCCATTGCACCCTCGTTTAGGTAGTCCTTTTTCACTTTCAGCCAGTGTCGTTTTCCTGGTTCATAATTACCCTGTGCAAAAGAAGGCAAGAACCCCCAGTCAGAAAGACCATCCGGTGGGCAGCTATCTCCTCAATACCCCTGGCTTTTATCCAGCTTAGCGGTACAAGAGCACAGCAGTGCTCAGATATACAAGGAGCAACTTGGATTGGATGTCAGCATCGACAAGAACCCCGAGGTCTTTGAATAACACTCAGCCTTGTGTGCTTCATCCACAGACCTCTGTCTGTTGTTATTCCCCAATTCCCAGCATACACCAATGAAGAGTAAATGTGAACCTGCCTTTGCATCTTTCAACACCAGTCCTTCCAGTCCCTCACGGATGACTCGGGTGATCATATCTGCCAGATCTGAAGCTTTCTGAAAAAGAAAAGAATCATGGTTAGCTCAAGACTGTCAAAGGGCTGCAGTCTTCAGGCTTACTATTTGGAGCAGTGGTGCACCAAAACTAAAACAACTGCAGAGAGACGAATAGATAATTTCACAAAATAGTTTTACAAGGAGTGTCCCGTATGTGTTCTCTTTGCTGGATATCCAGCGACTAAGCTGGGAATATGTCCTAAGAAGAGAAGGGTTTGTTAGTTACAAAGTACTCCTCAGGTACAAGGGAGCCACAGTGACTGCGTCCTGCACATGTCCCATACGTACAAGGTCAGATTTTCCTCAACCAGCAGTGCCTGCTTACTTGTCTATCCATCTGCCTTGGGACCTACACTCTTTTCTTCTTCCCAAAATGCTCTGCCCAGATGTCCAAGTATTCTCCACCAGAACCAAGGTGCTACAGAAATCAGTAGCAGTGGGCAAAAATAATGGGACATAGAGCTTGTGCATAACAATTAATGGAAAAACCGAGCATGCTGCAGCTAGCACTCAACATGTGTCTGGGCTGTGCGGCACCTGAAGTTGCCAGTCGGGGAACTGGAAGCAGCCCACCTCCCTTCAATCACAATTCAGCCTACACAGCTCTACAACTGTCTACACAGCTTAGCATTGCACAGTACTGACTAAGCTACAACAGGCTTTAGCTCCTCCTAACAACATCAAAATTACAATGACTACAAAATCATTAAGAAGCCAGAAAAGAGAGATGTGCAAGTTAAGGCTATTCTGAAGTGGTTGTAGCCAAGACAAGACGGGAGCACAGGCACGGCCCTCTTGAACAACACTAGCTCAAGAAGTCTTGCACACAGACCAGAAGTAGCACGATTTTGACAGGCAGGGAACTGCTGGATTTGCAGCCTTAATCATAGAAATGGCCACGTGTTAAAGGAGCAACGAAGCATCCAGAGTGCAGTCTGAGATCAGCATGCATGCCATTTTAACACTGAACTCACTGTGACTTGCTTCATCTCCGAGAAGAGGATCCGGTTGGGGATTTCAACCATGTTATCGTGGAGAAACTTACGACGTTCACACAGAGGCCTAAATCAGGGGACAGATAATTAAGGACAAGCAAGTAATTTCAACGTGAAGTACCAGTCATATGAACATTGAGAAAAGCTATTTAAATAATTAAATGATTTATCCTACTGAAGTCCAGAAAAGACAAATCAATTCTTACTTTCCTCCAGGAAGTTATAAAAATAGAATTATTGTGCTAAGAGTGCATTTAGTTTCAGAGGATGTCAGATGAGCTAGGCACTGAAATGCTGTTAAATCCTGGTATTTTGGAACTGCAGAACAAGATGGAACTCCATAGTGAAACTCCTCAGCACAGCAAGGATTCTCCCATGCCGTCTTGATTTTATAGGGGTAAATGGCCAGTCTTAGCAGCCAGTGTGAACTGCTCCCTCTGCAGCAGTAGTGTCTTCCAGTGAGTTCACGCGAGGAAACCGGTCAGGCTGCTCTTGCACTGTGCCAGACACATACCTGTCCATCAGGCTGATGTCATTGAAATAGATGCAGTCAAACACAAACAAGCAAACGTTGGCGTCTTGGAAAGCAGCTTTCTGAAAGACAGTTAAAAAGAATTCTGCAGTTGTCACAAGCAACGATAGAGTTTTAGAAAAATAACAGAAACAAAAGGATGTATTTTTATCTCCATAATCTTTTTGTTATAAGCTTAGGCCTCTTCTAAAACACAGATGTATTCTGAGAATTAAAGATTTAGACTGGAAGTGTCAAAGCACAAACTAAGAAGATAAAACATGCTAATTTCCTATTGACAGGGAAATAACGCCACAAATATTAATGGCTTCGGGCAATGTAACATCTGTCACTACTGCTGCAACAAAAAACCAACAAGCATTCCAGAGACTTCAGATTAATGGCTACTTTAAGTTAAGGCACTTAGAGTTTAATTTTCATTTTACTGTCCTCTTCCTCACCACCATTTAGTCAAGGCATAAGCACTACATAATATTCGTACGGACTAAATACTCTCTGCAGCACTGTGCTCTTCCAGGCTGACACACATTGCTCAAACACTGATCAGCAATGACAGAACTGCAAGAATTTCCAAGCGGTGTTTAATATTTATCTTGGGCTGAAGTTTTCTTACCTTCCTGCTAGTGATCAAGTTAGTATCAAATCTATCGTATTAGAACAGCACCTTTTCATTAATATCAGCCTTCTCAGGGACCTTATCTTTTCCCCAGATGCTCTAGCAAGCACCAGATCCCTTAAATTATCTTGTGGTAACAGATTGCGTGCTAGTGCGTTTAAGTCAGCAGAATAACAGCCTCCAACCACAACAAAGGAATTTTTTTTTTTTTTTTTTTACCTTGTGCACACCAAGAGTCCCAAATGGAAGTGGCTTGCCAGTTTTGTTGTCAATCAGAAGAACTTCTGAATCTAGGATCATACTTTGCCCACCAGGGAAAGCCTGAGGGATGAAGTCCTTAAAATGGGCCACCTTCGGGAAAAAAACAGGAAAGAAAAATACATCTACTGGCTGAAGAGATGGACTCGTTCCAATGCAGATATTTTCTCCAGAAGCATGTCTGAGGCACGTGCAAGCATACCTGCACCAGCTTTAATTTCTACTATTGTACAGACAGCACAGTCTACAAATGGAAAAATGAATCTTGAACAAATACAACCAAGTCACCCAACTGGCATCAAGCCTTCCAAAATGCAGCGCATAAAAAGGACTCCAAGGCAGACAGCTTAACTTTAGTTTCAAACTCTTAATGTCCACCAAAACTAATTGGTTACAATTCTGTTCAGTGTTGCTTTTCCAGATTCCAGGTATCTGCATAAATTAGAAAAAACTCTACAACAGAAGGTAACCTCCTTGCCTATAGAAACTGTTGTGCAACTCAGTCGTGTTTATAGAGGAGCTGGCACAACAGAAGAGACAGTTTCTAGGCGCTTACTTTATGTGGGAGGACAGGTTTGAGGCTTCTGCTGAAGTAGCTGAAATGATCTCCATTTTTATGGACCTGCACCCGCTCGCCATCGTATTTGATCTCCGCATACATGCCATTTGGGCACTTCTTCATGGCATACTCAATTGACTTGCAGGCTTCAGCCTTAGAAAGGTGGAGAGAAGTAAGTTCCAAACAAACTCAGATCATACATTTAAAAATAAAGCTACTCTTACCTAAGTTCATGAATGAAATACCAATTCCATTGTAGATCTTTTTGTCCAAGCTCTCTGATATCCAGTTCAAGTTTTCCTTTTCTTAATGACTCATTTACTTAGAATCATCTGCATATGCCCTGATAATTACAGCTTTTCAGTGCTTATCTCCTCCAAATACTTAAATGTGTAAGTACTGTGCCTTTGTAGAAGTGCACTTAGCCCAGAAGTACATATTTAACTCTGATTTGTTCAAACGAAAAAAACAAACTTATTTGAATCTCTCATCCAATGGCAAGCTTACACTATTTCCAGAGAAAGCATCAACTTCTGGAATGACAGCAAACAAACAAAGTCACTTCTGGACTGCAACCAAGTAAAGATTCTAGCTTCTGCAGCAGCACTGAAGGTGCAAGTACTGAGTACACTGAATACTGGCTTCTTGATAGACAACACTTTATAAAATGGCATTAAACATGAAAATCAGCACTGCACACTCTATTAGCTCATACTACACACAGTCACTTATCTGCCTACTGATTCTTAAAGGTGAGGGTCTCTGACAGCACATGAGAAATCCACCTCTTGCTCGGCTGAAGGTTATCATTGCAGGGGAGCCAACATTACCAGCATGGGCTGAACTGGGGTCATCAGGGAGGCCTGCACACTGAGGGTTCGCTTCAGACCTGGCTCCTTCTCAGCCTCCAGCTGGTTCTTCAGGACTCGCTCTACCACGTCCTGGAGGTTGCGTGATGCTTTGAATGCCTCATAAGCATTCGGGTCCAAAGCATCCAACCTTGAACAAATTGAGAACAGGCAAACCTCAGGTCTGCTGCTCCTGGCTTATGAGGCTAATGCCCACTTTTGGTTTTATCTCACAACAAATGATAAGACTTACACATGCTTCGCTCCAGCATTCATTTTCAAGTCATGCTTAATTAGCCTGATGATGCATTTCAGATCGTTGCCCGTACATCTGAAGGGCGAGAGAAGATTCAGAAATGGTAGATATTTAACTGAACTACTTTCCAGCTGAAAAAAAGAAACCGATCATAGAATCACAGAATGGTTTGCTGTGGAAGGGACCTTGTAGATCATCTTATTCCACTCCCCCTGCCAGGGGCAGGGACCCCTTCCACCAGCCCAGGGTGCTCAAAGCCCCATCCAACCTGGCCTTGGACACTGCCAGGGAGGGAGCAGCCACAGCTTCTCTAATGCAGGCCTCTAAAAAAAGGTCCTCCCCCTCTGCAGGGTTTAAAATCAAATGAGGACATGAGGACATGCGTTACTAGTGACATTTCAGAGGCACAAGAGAATATCCAAAGGGCTTTTTAGCATCTTTATGTTCGAATGTCAATATTAATTCTGCCTCAGTGGTGACGTACCTTCCAAAATTCACTTAATTAATGCATCAAGAGTAAGTGATAGTAACTTCCTCAACACAAACTGAGCCAGACCAAGAATCTTCAACATGTCCAAATGGCTTGAAGGCTTTTCCCAACACACCTAAGAACAGCAACTTAATTAACAGCTAAGTACCATTAAGGTAGTTCTGCAAGCCACTTATTTAGAACTGACTGAACAGCGTCTGATAGGCAAGGATGAAATTCTCTGGCATGATCAGGAGCCACATAACTCTCAACACTGCTGGTCAACAGTCCAGGAGTCTTAATCAAATCACTAATAGTGGCTTGCAGATATTAAGTTCAGTCTCTGCGGCTTATGATTAGTTTTTCTCCTATGCCAGCCTGTGGTATGTAGATAGCCACTCCTAGTTTCAGTGTAAACCTTCAGAGGCCAATTACTTTCCTCACCTGCGAGAGATCTGTTGCAGCACACTTTGCTGGTCATCCTCCTTAGTAAGCTTTGACAGCTGGATTAGGAATTCATCTACCTCTTGGATGGTCAGGAGACTCTTGGCTGCTGGAGGACAAGACTTGCTCTTTTCAAAGAAGAGGCGTATGGTCTCAGAAACATCTCCCTGTCTCCAAAAACAAAATAAGAGTGTGGATCAGAGCTATGGCTAGTCATTGGGAACACCACTGAAGATTCAACATGGTTCCAGTAAGTAGGAGAAAGCATAGGAATGATGCTGGGATTGCATGAAGGAATTGGAATCAAACATTAGAAAAAAGCTGCCCTGACACAGAATAAAGCTTCTCAGCCATTTCATTTGCAAAGAAAAAAAAAAAAAGGTATGTAAGGGTACCAGTATCGTTTAATTGCTCTATTTTTCACTGCTGCAGCATCACAGACCCTTCAGACCCTTTATTTCCTCAGGATGAATCCACTTGTAAATCCAAGGATCTCACACAGTCTAGTGATGTAATTAGAAGGCAGTATATACCAAGGCAATAAACAGAGGTGAAAGAATTAGCTTCATTAACTAATTAACCCATTTTCTCCCTCTTGCAATGAACCATAAGTGTGCATAGTCAATTACCAACTCCTGTGCACAGGAGTTAAATGCACACGTGTGAGCACTTGCAGTTGTATGAATGTTGCTTAATTGTATGAGCCAACTAAATCTCACAGTAACAGATCTGTTAATTGAATCACAGTTTTTGATACATGATGTTACAAACAAAAGTAATATAAATCAGTTGCAAAAGAATATGCTAGACAAAGCAGTTTAGACATAGCAGATGCAGCCCAACTTGCCTAGATATTTTAGTCTTGGTTTCTAAAGTTTTGTGGGTGAATTCGTAGCTTGCTTTCTGTTCAAACGTTATTTTCTAAAGGTTCCAGATGGCAGAAAGTGCTATGAAAACTGCTGAAGCAAAGAAAAAAAAAAATCACCAGCCAAGCTAACAATCTTTCAAATAGAATTACAGAAAATAATAATCATACAATTTCCATACCAAGGGACTGAACAGCAGAAATTAAGAGAACTGCTGTCTGTACTCACCTGTTCCAGGTCCCGGACCATTTCTTCTTGGCTGCAGTTAAAAATCCTACTAAACAGCTTTACAATCTGCTTATCATTCAAGTTGTAAACAATTTTAATGACGCCTGGTAACAGCAGCTTAATGGTCAGGTATACATCACCATGAAAACCATCTGGAAAAAAAAGCACAGACCATTAGAAGCTGTCACAATTTATTTTCACATACAGGCTCTGGTTGTTTGTGCCCATTAGCATGATCCTGGGAAAAAAATCCCGCAGCTGAGGCTTCCTCTTTCCACCATACAGTTCTGCTTCACGTGGAAGGAGATTTCTTACGGAAAACACCCGCAATTGCCTTCCAAATCTGATCGCAGCACTAAGTTTGGCAGCACCTTACATACATTACCCACAATCCTAGACTGAGACATTCTTACCTGAATTTGTTATTCAGATAAACAGTTCACTTTGCAAGCATTATCTCCATAGTTCAGAGATCACCACAGCACACAGCTTAGACTACACAGCAATGAGATTTTGTTTCACCCTTGCTTTTGAAATAATACTTTGAGGTTGATTTTGAGAGAGCTTTCACACGCTGAGAATGCCAAGCAGGAATCATACCTCCTCCAGATCCCTTCTTCAGAAAATCCTGGATGATCTGTGTTTTCACGTTATAGCTAGGCTTTTCCGCAACCATGGCACAGAGCTTCCTGAACTCTCGCAGCAAGCAGTCTTTGTGCTTCGGATCACATTTTTTTGCAGATAGGCTAGACTTGTGGGAAGAGTTTGCAGAGACATCTTCTGAATTCTTTGGCTTGGCTGCATCAGACATAAGAAATTGCTTTTTTAACAAGTACAATATGGTGCACATTTTGAAGTTGAACCTACCTCTGCCTAGCAAGCTGAAAAGAACAATCCTAGTATGGTAGCAAAGCTTCAGAACTGAATAATGATGTGTGCTACCCCAAAACTTGTGACTTTGAATTTTAATTACCATAAAAAAAATTCTAAACTGTTTTTTCATTAGTTTTGCTCTTCACAGTACACCAGAATTCTCTGGACCTTAATTCTACCAGATAAATATGAACAAACCTTGATGAAAAGGAATTCCTGCTGGCAGATGCTTCTGTTTTATTTCTACCTTATAGGTCTTTGCCCTTCAGAGCATGATGTTTTCCTAAGATCATTTCTAAAATGGGGGAAAGATGTCCCCATCCCATCTTCTCTCGTAATACTAACACCCCTATATGTTCTCATCTCTTTGGCTGCGTGTGCGGCAACATGTGCTCTGGATGGTTCAGAGCTACATGTCTGTGTCAGGTCAGTTGGTGCTCACATATTGACCGTCCTGCTGGCAGCTGCTTCTCTGGACAAGCTGCTGAGGAATAACAGTTTTTCCTTTCCATGAACACCACAACTGGAAATTCCTCACAACCTATTTTTTACAATTTTGAGCTCCACACGAGATACCTTTCGTCTGCACCTTCACAGTTTGACTGAAATTGGCCAACGGGCTAAGGCAGTAGTGGAGTCAGCCTGATAACGCGGCTTACTGCATAATCTTTGTTTCCTTGGGAATACTAGAAGCTCAAACATGAGTTCTTTCAAGACTAAGAGCCTAAGAAAGCACTAACAAGTTATGGCAAACCTAATTTTAAAAAGTAATTAAAACTAAACCATCTTCTACACATAAAAACCTACCAATATGAGCCAAGTTAAAACACCTCTGATGCTGATATTAGAGGAGAAGGATTTCCCAGAATCAGTTTCTTAAGTCCTACCTGTGAAGCCAGAGAACTTCTTTGGTGATGGAGTGATGAGAGCCAGTGGATCTTTTGTTGTTAACTGTCCTGTGGCAGTAAGCTTAGCTTGGACTATCACTTTTTTCTTCGGTGTACTTCCAGCCTTGGAATTTGCTTCTGTAAAACAGCAAGGTTCAAACCAGCAGTCAGAAATAACCTCATGCATCCCTCAACATATTATGTAAGGTATACTGCAAAAAGCAACTCTTCAAAGAATTGGGGCTGGAGAAGAAAGAAAAACGAAGAGAGATTTTTCCAGTATCAGAAGTTAAAAGACTACATAATTTACTAAAGATTATGTAAAAAAGCCAAAAATGGAAAATAACTGATGATTCCTCCAGGGATTTACCTGCACATGAATTAAATCACCTAGACCTTCTCCACTGTCAGCTGTGACAAACGAATTAAGAAGTGCCATTGTAAAAGTGACTACTTCTTCCCTCTCCTATAGGGCTGAGACACGGATTTGAGCACCACTACCCACATCAGTGACGATTTCATCATAAAGGCTGTGGGGCAGTCAGTGGCATACCCTGACAATGAGTAACACAGAAAAGTGATCCAGGTGGTGCCTTGCATCTCACCTGAGATGTGCTTGTTGATTAATTCTTTCTCCCCATCTTGTAGCTCTTCCCATCCTTCCAAGTCTGTGATGTCTTCGATTTTCTTGGTGGTGGCCCGGGCCTTCTCTAGCTTCTCAAAGATGCACTTCACATGGTACCACTCCTTCATGTCCCCGCCAGACTCCGTGAAAGGATTAGGAACAATCTTTCCAATGCGCACCATTCCTTTCACGATCTTCTCCTTGCACTTCTTGCAGCCTGCTGTGCCTCGCTTAGCGTAGTCCACGCAGTACCTCTGCTCCGCCATGTCCTCTGCAGCTGTGCAGGCCTGGCGAAGCCAAGCGTTCACAAGCAGGGAGAAATGGAAATCCCCAAAGCCACCACCCCAGTTTCTGCCTGCAGACCGGAGAGACACAAGGCGTAACAGTAGCCGGTACCAGTGACTGGGGCTGGCGATGGGGAGGCCAAGGGACCAACAGTAGGGCCTGGGCAAGGAGACCTGTGTTCGGGGGGAGAAAAGTCTTGCGCCCCTGCCGAACGCCTGGGCAGCCTGTGATAGTGTCCTGCCGCCCGTGGGCATCCAGCCTGCTCCGTGCGTGCTGCAAGCGAGAGAGCAGACCCTGAGCAGGCCCCGAGGGCCCTGGGCGGGACGCGGCGCCCCCCGCAGCCCTCAACCCTCGCCCCTCTCTCAGGCCAGCCCCTCGGCCGCCCTCCCGCCTGGTAGCCGGTCCCCCGGGCCCCACCGCCCCCTGAGCCCGCGCCGGAGCCCCCTCCTCACCCTCAGCCCCT
>Ga0065711_1032678_pt1 | contig 26893 bp, 11 predicted proteins | sample Hoacrofraction12_FD_59098 | JGI IMG/M metagenome (GOLD analysis project Ga0065711, IMG submission 59098) | Hoatzin crop microbial communities from Cojedes, Venezuela - Epithelial fraction 12 v2 (version 2) | ecosystem: Host-associated > Birds > Digestive system > Esophagus > Crop | place... | reverse complement strand
GCCACAAACCCGCCAAGGCAAGCGCTATGTGCTCACAATGGTGGAGGCCACCACCGGATGGCTGGAAACCTACCCTGTGCCCCATGTCATCCCCTAGAATACCATCCTGGGCCTTGAAAAGCAAGTCCTATGGTGACATGGAACCCCTGAGAGAACTGAGTCAGACATCAGGACTCATTTTCGTAACAGCCTCACAGACCTCTGGGCCAAAGAACATGGTACTGAGTGGGTGTATCACATCCCCTATCATGCACCAGCCTCGGGAAAAATCGAACGGCACAATGGGCTGCTAAAAATCACTCTGAGAGCAATGAGGGGTGGGACTTTCAAAAACTGGGATACCCATTTATCAAAGGCCACCTGGTTGGTTAACACCAGAGGATCCACCAAACAGGCTGGCCCTGCCCAATCAAAACTTCCACACCCTGTAGAAGGGGATAAAGTCCCCATAGTGTACATGTGGAATCTGTTAGGGAAGACAGTCGGGGTTTGTCCTGCCTTGGACGAAGGCAAGCCTGTCTATGGGATTGCTTTTGCTCAAGGACCTGGGTGCACCTGGTGGATGATGTGAAAAGATGGGGAAGTCCAATGTGTACCACATGGGGGTTTGATTTTGGGCGAGAACAGTCAGTAAATAAATTGTAAAATGTTAATAGCTAAATAACCCTATCACTGCCTGTTATCACTGCTGTAGTTATTCCATGTTATATCAGTAGTATCACAGTAAGAATCACCCAGACTAATGAAGGGTGGACTTGGATGAAACCTAGCAGAGTACAGCAGTGATGGGACTGGACCTGGCTTCAACAGTTGGCACCCAACAACTTCATCAAGATCAACATCTTCAACCTGCAGACCGTGACCATGGGCCGCACTAGATACATCAGCCGCGAGCTCCGAATGGAGCATGCAACCACCCATCACCACACATCACCTCTCCTGCCATGGAAGACCATTATGACAGATGGAGCCCAAAGTCATGGATTAAATGAATTCAGCAGACACTGTAGAGTGTTGATCCATAACCTAAGGGAATGATTTCTGTTTGCATGTATTAAAGACAGGATAAGTGGTGGTGATTAACTAGAAAATGGGGGACCTGGGCATGGCGCAGATGGTATAGAATAAGGGGTGGATAATGTCCTGGGTTCTGTCAGGACAGGGTTATTTTTCACCAGAAGCCAGGAGGGGACACAGCCAGGTGGGCTGACCCAAAATGGCCAAAGAGAACAGGGCATTCAATACCATCTGCTGCCGTGCTGGGTTCCGTTTGGGGAAACTGGCTGGCAGGAAGGGAGTCCCGGCTCAGGAGCATGCGGGGCATGGGGCGGTGAGAGTTGCTCTGTGCGTTTCGCTGTTTGTTTTGTGTATTTTCCTTATCAGTACTGTTGTTTTTACTGTTCACTCTCTTTTGCTCTTCTGTTAAACTGCCCTGATCCCGACCCACGAGTTTTTTGCCTTTTTCTTTCCATTCTCCTCCCCACCTCAGCAGGGGCAGGGACGACAGAGCGACCGCGTGGCCCTTTGTTGCTGGGCATGGGCCAAAAGTATAACACCCACCCCCCAAACCTTCCTCCTAGTTTTGTTGCTGAGCATGGTGTCACGTGGTACGGAATATCCCTTTGATCAGTTGGGGTCAGCTGTCCTGGCTGTGTTCCCTCCCAACTTCTTGTGCACTCCCAGCCTCCTGGCTGGAGGGGTGGGGTGAGAGGCGGAAAAGGCCTTGGCTCTGTGTAAGTGCTGCTCAGAAATAGTTAAAACATCCCTGTGTTATCAACACTGTTTCCAGCACAAATCCAAAACACAGCCCCATACCAGCTACTATGAAGAAATTTAACTCTACCCCAGCCAAAACCAGCACACCCATACACAACACATTTTCCAATGCCTGCAATAAACAGGGCTGCGCAATACTAATACGTTTCTAGAGTTGGGACATTATCCTTTCTCTTTTGTATATATGGCTTTTCCAACCTTTTTACATTCTCTTCACTGCCAAAGCATCCACAAGACTGGCAGTGAGAGCAAGAGTGGAGGACCTCAGATCTCATATCAGGGAGATGAATTCCCAGATGTTTACAGAGAAGCTGGAATGAGCAATTCTAAGGAAAGTCCCTGAAGTTCTCACATCCTGGGTGTGAAACAGGCTTAAAAGTGTTTGTGGGAGTTAGTGGAGGTGCCACCTCTTGGGTGGCTGAAGGAATGTTTATTGCAGACTGATTCTTGGGAGACTTTAATTAATTTATGTAATCCAAGATGTTGTTTTAGAAATTAATAACTTCAGCAAATTTGGAACTATTTCAAGGCAAGACAAGAAGCATAATAGTAATACAAAAGATGCCATTAAGGCAAGACAAGAAGCATAATAGTAATACGAAAGATGCCATTTTGTCATTGCAATGGAGCAGGTCCCTGCTCTGAAGTAATGAGATCCTAGACGTCGTCATTGAACTCAATGATCCACAGCATCATTCTGAAAACTGAATGAAGAATTTCACTAGAATGAAAATATAAATTTCTCTTCAGTTGTAGCTTACAAAGAATGTTCTATCTTGAACAACAGAAGTTTAATATAGTAAAACAGGAGGAAAAAAATCATAGTTTTTAAGGGAACTTTAAATAGCATCTGAAAGCACAAAAAAGGCAGGAAGAACCTGGGTGACTGAGCCTAATCCCCAGAAACTGCAGTCAGCTATCAAATGGATGTGTTGTTGAAAAAAATCAAGAACATGCTTTTTACACATAGATCATAAGCTACAAAATGCATCTTTTGACACTTCAATAGCGAGCCTTGATCAGAACAAGTAGAAAAAAAATTATATTGCTGGTTTCTCATCCTCAGTTTAAATGATAACACAGCATAAAAAATATTTTAAGTAAACATTAACATCATATTTGTCAGTGTATTTCAGACATGTTCTTCATTGTATTTACACTTCTCTCAATCTGGGAAATTAAAACTGAAAAGTTTAACTTGTTTTTTACTTAGAATTTCTATCTAGTGCTTTTCAACCTGTCCTTGAAATAAACAGTATTGCAAAATTTTGACTGCAAGCACCTGAGGGAAAAGAATTGCTTTGTTTTGTGTTTGGGTTTTGGGGTTTTTTTCACCCCAGTTTGGATGGTTTCTCACCAGACAAACAATGAGTGAAAACAAAAATAACAAAAAAGGTTTATTTGCCTTAAATCTGCTTTAGGTGGTCATCATCTAACTAATCCCATGAAGATGTGGCCACTGCTTTCATAAGAACATGATTCGGAATCAGTCTCCTAAATTTTAATAACTTACTTGATAAAACTGAAGCTTTAATCCTGTTGCATCAAAATCAGTGGAGAAAATCCCACTGGTTTCAGTTAAGGTAGGAACAAACCAGTGCGTTTTTCCCAAATTTACCAACAACATCCTCTCAACTATAATAAATCTCTTTCGTATTCTTTATACCACAAGCAGACACAGTCACTGAGAAAAAATAACCTCTTTCCTGCCAAAAGCTGACAGAATTATGATTTTTTTTCTTTACAGAGAAAATGTGTGGGAGCAGTCCAGGATTTCAACTTCTATTTTTATTTAATTTAAGAAATTCTCTCTAAATATATACTTAGAAATTACCTAGCTATTTGCTTTTATTTATTCTATCAATTCCTTTAGGCATTATTGATGATGCCAGCTTCCTCTGAACTCTCTCTCAAGAGCTCTTTGAAAGTGCAAAGGGATTCCTCCTTGCTTTCCAGATCTGGACATTTTTTCTTTTCTGAAGCTGTTTGATAGCTGGGAGAAGTCTGTATCTCACATATGTTCACTTTTGTACTTAACACAAAGGACACCTTGAACAGAAAAGCGCATATAAAAAATTCAAGGTTTGACAGACACAGCTGCTTCTGAGTTTAGTATAAAACATTACTTTACTGTTAAAGCATGGCATCCTATTTCTTTTCCACATGAAGTTAGATTCCTTCACTGAGAATATAGTTATTTACTTAATTTTGCTATTTTCTTGTGTTACTTTAAATACTGATACGTCTAGGTTTAAATGTAATATTACTGAAACAAGATGTTTACTACACTGTTCAAATCTACTGAAGCACACCTAGCATTTGTCTGATTCTTCTGTTTGGTTACAGAAGAGATGAACAGAGGGCAATAACCTGCAATGCAACTGCCACCATTATCTCAATGGTCACCACTTGAATTGTAAAGCTATTGTTTGGAGCTTTGTAGTGTAAGAAAGTGGTAGGTAAGAAACCTGCCTTATAGGAAGATTTAAAATTGTAAGAGGTAGAAAAGTAAAAGCTCTGCTTGATCACCTAACCCATCTTTCTGATAAAATGCTTGTTGTGTTGCATTGTTCTCTTCAAACTCACTTTGAGTAGAAAAGCTAACCACTTACTTTGTCATTTTTATATTTTAAAAATAATTTCTGGGGATAGGAAATTAATATGTCTCTGGAACTGGATTTGAAGCTGGAAGGAGCCTGTTTTTTATTTTTTTCTGATGAATTTAGCCTCAAAATTCATTTATTTCTGTAGGATTTCAATAAAAGTTACCAGAATTTTCCCAGTGAATTGTCATTATGAGCAATCAGCAACTTGACAAGACTGATAATTTATTAGAGTTAGCTATTTACTATTAAAATCTTGGGTTGTAAATCTTATTTTCTTCCCAGATACCAATTTAGTCAAAGTATACGACCGCTAAAAAACAACATTCAGAGTAATGAGCAAACTCTGCCTGCTAGTAGTCTACAGAGGGAAGATGTAACTTCTCATTTAAATTCGCTGCACTTCGATTCATAGTAATTTAGCAATACTTTGAGGTCACAGCTTTTATTCATTGAGAGCAATGTAGTGTTTCCCAATTAGAGGAGAGCTAAACTTTATGGGAAACAGCTATAGTAGACTTGCATACCTACTCCCTTTGCTAACAGTACCACTGATTTGCTTTTTTAAATCCAAAATATTTTCTTATTAGGTCTATCTAAATTTCCTGTTTATTTGCTATCCAAAGCATATCTCTAATATCAAGCATTCACATTCTGTGCTTTTTGGTCTTGCCAAAATCCAAACAGATGTCCTTCCTTTTTCCGTACATCACATCCTCAGTTTACAGTTCTGCATGATTTTTCCCTGGGTCTGGAGAATCTTGGGGCTTCTGGACAGAGCAAATTAGAGATTTTGTTCTGCTTCCTGGACTGTGCCATTATTTCATATCCATGAGATAATAATGAATTTAACATTCTCAGACTTATAAAATTGCTGGTGTCCTCCCAGTGCTCTTCCTGCATCTGTGCCAGGAATGATTGTATAGGTTAGGAGTTGCTCATGCAGCCTAATTTGAACAAAATTTCTTATGTGTCCCAATTAAGACACTTGTCTTGCTACACTTTGTTCATACAAGGTGGAAAGAGATGGTTCTTTAAAAGGTGATTCTAAGAAGTATTCTATACCTTAGTTCACTGCATTAAGTTCTGGATGGATAAGTCTCTTCTGAGGAGCTCTGTTGGGAGTATCAACAAACAAGCTTTCTGACTTGCACACCTAACGTATCTTCTTAAAGTTATATGATGTGAAACTCCCTTTTTAGCACGCATATGTTTGATTAGGCTTTGGTATCGTTCTGTGCTCCTGTGACACGATGGATTCCTCGCAGTTAGTAAACAGATGTGGCAACTGAAATAAGATATACCACTAAACCAAAATAGAAATTAATGACTATATTCTGGTTGTTTTAAAAGATATGTTACCTTCTATTGTGATTGAATGTATTATGTGTTGAGCTCCTCCAAACGTTCCAGCAAATTAGTTTAGCTCCAGAAACTGTCAGTCACATACCGGAGATCTTCACACGAAAGCAAAGTTTATTTTTCAAAATACAGATATTTTCTCTGTTGTGCCTTGTAAATTTCATTCTGCTTTTTAATCCAGTAAGAACTATCCACTGTAGTGTCTTCTTGAATTTTCATGTCTTACCTCAATTACCTTAAGAAGCTATTTTTTAAAAGATTTTAATAAACATTTGAGAAACATGTAAAACATTTGCAAATAGCTCAGGTGAAATCAGAGTTTCATTTAATTCCAATTCATCATGACTGAAGTAAAGATTACTGAACTTTATAGATAGTAATATTAATTTAACTATGCTTATTCATAATTGTATAGTTATATAAAACTTCCTGTTTTCCTGCAAATTTTATAACATAACTTTGTTTTTAATCTATTCTGGACCTGTTCATTTGAGACTCCTCTGAATTCAATATTAAATCACATTACAAAGCAAAGAATTGAAACTATTGAACCAAAATCTTAAATTAAGAAAGCAATTACCTCTTTTTAAGAGCAATTTGGAATTAAAATTCAGGATAAGATACAAGAAAGCATGTGAGTAGATTTTATGAGTTTGCACGCATAGTTTGCATAGTTACATACAGAAATGCATAGCAGTCCTTGAAACAATGGTTGTATGAGCAAATAGTTTCTCAGATGCATACATATTTTTCCAGCTTGAAGGCTGATTTCTAGGTGTTAAATCTCAGTGATTAGCACCTTGCTGCTTGTACTGTTGAGTTCATTGGTTGAATTGTGGTAAGTTTTTTTATACCACCCTGGTTTAGGACTGCATTTTAAATGAAACTTTGTAGACCCATGTACTGCTTTTTATCTTGGCACATGTGTGTCAATTGAAGAAAACAGCAGCAGACAGGCAGGCAGTGAAGTACAATCAGATAAAGCTGACAATGGCCCGTTGAAGTATTAAAGATGTTATGTGCAGTTCTGAAGATTTTGGCACTGCGGGGTAACCTAAAAGACCAGTACTCAGCTTTGCCTGAAGGAGTTGCACATGTGCTCAAACACTCCCTTTCGTTCCCTCAACTTGCCAGCCATGAAGTACCCTGGCAACTCTCATGCGTGTGTATTAGTGAAAAGCTAAATGAAACCTGTATTTACTACTTACCTCTTTTATTGTTGCAAGAGTATCACATTTTTGTATACTCCTTATGACAGCATAACATCTTTGTGGCAGTCTTCTGACAATAAAAGAGAGTTTTAGACATCTCCAGCAGGCAATAGGTACTCTTTTGTGTTTTGTATTGTGTTTGTGAAGTGGATGCAAGTGGAAGCTGACAGCTATTGCAGTACAGGTTCTCAGAAAAAGAATTTCTCAGATCTTTTTTCAGTTTCCAGATACCAGCTCTTGACAGGAGAGATCTAAGGCCTGGGACTCTTTCTTTTAAGTTAATAGAAAAATTTCCATTTCTTAAAGATTTCAGAGGGGTTTGCATCCGGTCTATTTCTATTATTAAGGCCATGAATAAAATGCAAGGCACATTTGCAATACTTCAGTTCCTTCAGGACTTCATACTTTGTTAGAACAGACAGAAGCTAAAATGATTTTGAAACTGCTCACAAATATTGAGCCTAGTGTAAGGCTTAACTTGCTCGAAGATACACAAAGTGGGGGTGAATTCATCCGACTAGGTATTGTGACCTCACTCTGAGAAATATCCTGCAATATTTCTTCAAGTGGAGTTAAATAAATTAAGATCTCCATTGCAGTTAGCCACAACTTTGTACACCAGGTGAATGATGAGTCAGCAATTAATATGTAGCTGAATCTTTATGGCCACTAACTATTGTTGTTCTGATACCAGGAAGGAAGTCCACAGTCCCAGGCGGGAGATTAAAGTTCACATTCCTTTCAGCGTACATTTTATTATGAAAAAAGCAAGAAAGAGTTCAGAGAGTGGGAGCTGAAAATTTTTATTTCTGTAGGGGGAAGTTATTGAGTACTAGAAGCTACTTCAATTGTATAGACAAAAATTAAATCAATAGAATTACAATGATAAATATATTGGGCTAAATTACCTTGTGAGAAATTTTCTACCGTTTGATCTCTTCAAAACCAGATCAAAAGTCTTTCCCTGTACAGTCATAAACTATTAGCTAGGTGCAGTAATTCCTGCATACGTATTATGCCTTTACCACAGAGGATGTTGCACTGTTTGGTTGTTCTGTTCTTAATATAAATTAGTGACTGTTTTTAAAAAAATTAGAGAATTAAATAGCCAGTTAGCTTTTTGAAGTCATTCTGAAATTGAGTTTACTTGGAGGCATGCAAGGTACAGCTGCAATCCATAAAGACATCACAAATAGCTTCTTGAAAAATTGGAAGCACAGGTTAGCCTTGTTTTCTCTTCTTTACCCAGGTAAAATCTTCTTTACATATGACAACAGTTTTTATCTATAGTAGGTATAAAGACATATACATATTTAATACATACATACATACATATTTACACAATTTAACATTTTTTATATTATTGCCTCCTTAAAAGATTGATTTACCCTTCTTTCTGCCCTTATAAAAAAATGTTTATTCTTTGTAGTAGCAGTTAGTTACCATTCTAACACAAAAGACACTATGAGGAGATGTTGCATCGATATCTAAGTATTTGTTTTTATGTGGCCTGGTAGATACTACACATTATCTCTCTTATTACACTGCAAGCCTCTGTGCTTTGACCGTATGTTACAGTCAAACTGCTCCAAGTTTTAGGAAACTCTGAAGTACTTCAAAGTATTATGAAAAGGGCAATGGAAAAATTGCCAACAAGCATGCACAAAATACAACGATACAGTTGACCCTTTTTTTAAAAATATGTAGCCTTAAAATTTTTTGCAGTAATCGAAGTGAGAAGCAAGCAGAATATACTTCAGCTACTCATAATTCTTGCGTACCTGGGTATACGATATAAACTTCTTTTAATGTCATTATTAATATATATCTTATCTGGTTTGCTAAAAGTAAAACAAGAGAGAAACCACCTGTAATGTCAAAACTATATCTAAGCATGATACTTTGTGTGCAAATAAACCAACAAAAAGGAAGTAAGCGAATGTTCTTTTTCACACTAACTTCTTTCTCTTTTTTTTTCTTAATGTTGTCCTCGTAAGACTGTAACAAATATTGCATTGCAGTTTGCCTATTCAACCAAATCTCTTCATTTTGAAATTGTTTAGATTTCATTTCTTGATGATGTCCTTCCATTACCCGCACCACTAGTTGCATTTCTCATTGTACTTGAGAAGGAATAAAAATAAATTATGCAGATTGTTCTGTTTTCTTGAACTCACTCTTTCCTTAACCTGCAGAAAAAAACTCTCTAAGTAATTAAGTAAAACTTTTCTGAGGACCAGCTAAGTAGAGTTCATTTGTATCAGCAGAGATCAGTCCTGCCTACAAGAGAGCGTAATGGTGTCCCATGGAAGTCGATACACTTAAGCCACATTGTTAACAGTGATGACTGCTGATCAAGTAGGAAGAGAGGATTTCTCTGTCCTTGGGAAGTCTTATGACTCAGGAGGGAAAGGGAAGCAAATTAGTTCTGTGGTCCCAGAATATTCTTCTGTCATTTAACAACATTAGAGAACATTTTTATTTCAATGATTTTGCACAGATCCAGGCACATTTTCTTAGCTATTCTTATATTTTAGAAAAAAAAAATGATCTTATTTACATATTTTTTAAAACTTATGAAATGTTTGGACTAGTCTCAATTCTTCAACTTCAGTATCTGGTTATCCTTTGCAAATATTATGGATATGACATTTTGTTTCTCACATACAAAATCTGTCATTGATCGATATGTTGTAGAAGAAATAGAGATTACGTGGTTCTGCTTTCAGGGAAAATGTAAATTATCCATTCTGAAAACCTTATAAGTGACACTTGAGGATAATTTAGAGGCCCACATAGAAGACACTGATTGATTTGTTACCTGTCTAAAGCAGTGAGAAGGGTAGTTTCCACAAGGTGTTGAAAGTCAGCTTAAATTGACATGTTGTAGTTTAACCCAGCAGCCAGCAACTAGGACCACGCAGACGCTCACTCGCTCCTCCCTCCCTTGGTGGGATGGGGAGGAGAATGGATGAAAAAGTAGAACTCGTGGGTTGAGGTAAAGACAATTTAATAAGACAATAAAGGAAATACTAGAACTAGTACTACTACTAATAATAATAACAACAATAATAATGAATATGCAAAACAAGCTATACATAATACAGTTTTTCTCACTGCCCAATGATCAGCTGCGTAGCCGGTCCCCAAGCAGCGATCCCAGAACCCATCGGTTTCCCAGAACTCACAGATTTCATGGATTTCGCCGAACTCTCAAATTTTGCAGAACTCACCAAACTCATGGAACAAGACAGAACTCCCAGAAAAGAGCGGATTCCTGCCCCCAGTTGGCCTCCATTCATAAATTGAACATGACGGCTATGGTATGGAATATATCCATAGCCCAGCTTGGGCTAGCTGCCTGGCTGTGCTCCCTCCCAGATCCTGTGCACCTGCTCATTAGCTGAATATGAGAAGCTGAAAAAAAGTCTGTGATTTCTTAGCAAGAACTAAAAACATCAGTGTTAATCACATTCCTCTCATGCTAAATCCAAAACACAGCAGCTACTGGGGGGGAAACTAACACTATCCCAGCCGAAACCAGTACAGGAGATTTCTTTGTTGTTGCAATTGTTTAGGAGGAAAGATATGATCTTTAGGAGGAAAGATATGATATGAAAGATATGATTTATGCAGATTTGGCCTGCATAAATGCCAGGTGCCCACCAAAAGTGCTCCATCACTCCCCCTCCTCAGCTGGACAGGGGAGAGGAAATATGATGAAAGGCTCGAAGGTCGAGACAAGGACAGGAAGAGATCACTCACCAATTACTGTCACAGGCAAAACAGATTGAATTTGGGGAAAAAAGGAAGTTTAATTTATCACCAATCAAGTCAGAGTAGGATAATGAGAAAATAAAACAAAATCTTAAAACACCTTCCCCCCACCCCTCCCTTTTCCGGGGCTCAACTTCACTCCCATTTCTCTGCCTCCTCCCCCACACCGCAAGCGGTGAAGGGGGATGGGGAATGGGGGTTATGGTCAGTTCATCACACCTTGTCTGTGCCTCACCTTCCTCCTTGGGGGAAGACTCCTCACACTCTGCCCCTGCTCCAGCGTGAAGGTTCCTCTAACAGGAGACAGTTCTTCACAAACTTCTCCAACATGAGTCCTTCCCACAGGCTGCAGTTCTTGACAAACTGCCCCAGAGTGGGTCCTTCGCACGGGATGCAGTCCTTCAGGAACAGGCTGCTCCAGCGTGGGTCCCCCATGGGGTCACAAGCCCTGCCAGCAAACCTGCTCTGGCGTGGGCTCCTCTCTCTGTGGGTCCACAGGTCCTGCCAGGAGCCTGCTCCAGCACAGGCTCCTCACAGGGTCACAGCCTCCTTCAGGCATCCACCTGCTCTGGTGTGGGATCCCATCCACAGGCTAGAGGTGGATATCTGCTCCACTGTGGACCTCCATGGACCGCAGGGGCACAGCCTGCTTCACCATGGTCTTCATCATGGGCTGCAAGGGAAGGCTCTCTGCTCCGGCATCTCGAGCACCTCCTCCCCCTTCCTTCTTCACTGACCTTGGTGTCTACAGAGTTGTTTCTCTCACATCTTCTCACTCCTCTCTCTCAACTGCCCTGTTACCCCAGTTTTTTTCCCTTTCTTAAATATGTTATCACAGAGGTTCTACCACCGTTGCTGGTTGGCTTGGCCTTGGCCAGAGGTGGGTCCATCTTAGAGCCGGCTGGCACTGGCTTTATCAGACATGGGGGAAGCTTCTTGCAGCTTCTCATAGAAGCCACCCCTATAGCCCCCCCGCTACCAAAACCTTGCCACACAAACCCATAACATTCCACCCCTCACCTCTGTGAATCACGTATTTAAGAATCATTAAAATCCACATTCATCACACAATTTTCACAAACTTCAGACACATTAACAAAAAAATAATTCCCCACACCAAAATCAAAATAATATCATCACAACACCAAACAGAAGTGGACAATTTACACACAATCTACCCCTTGTCTCTTCACCACAATTACAAGAACAACAAAATAATTCTCTGCAATTATTCCGCTGTCTTCACATTGTTCAGTCGATGTTTTGCCCGTTACCTCTCCATTACTATCCTTATCTCGAATTCTTTGAGTCTCCTGGCAGGCTCACCAAGATACGTTTTGGTTTGTCCTGGATAAATGCCAGGTGCCCATCAAAAGTGCTCTACCACTCCCCCTCCTCAGCTGGACAGGGGAGAGGAAATATGACAAAAGGCTCGAGGGTCGAGATAAGGACAGGGAGACATTACTCACCAGTTACTGTCACGGACAAAACAGATTGAATTTGGGGAGAAAAGGAAGTTTAATTTATCACCAATCAAGTCAGAGTAGGATAATCCAAAAATCAGCAGCCCCTGGGGGAAAACTAACTCTATCTCAGCCGAAACCAGGACAGGAGATTTCTTTGTTGTTTAATTGTTTAGGAGGAAAGATACGATCTTTCTAGGGCTGGTTATAGAAGATAAGACCTGTCTTAGATATTCTTATTCCGTATACATTTTGGTCTGATAATATGTCCTGTCAAAGGTTTTCTGTTTTGTCATAAAAAGTAGTGCTGCTTCAGAATTTTCTTCAGAAAAATATCTTCTTCTTAAAAAAAAAAGAAAAAAAGGTTTTCCTCACAAAAGAACAAGATACCTGTGAAATTGTGCAGCAGCACATGGAGATGTTGTTTTCAGAGAGGATACTTGCATCAAACTCTGCAGTGAACCAATGCCGTGCTGGAGGGTTGACATGCAAAATAAATGGGTTTTTCACTAGAGGGAATCCCAAGAAAACACCCGTTAGTGGAAACACTGTTGCATTGCCACAGATGCAGATTTATAAGGGTGCTTAAACTGATGCTATGTCAAATTTATCTGTCTACATCTAAGACTATAATCTTAGAAACACATTTCCTTAATGAACATTGACATGACTGAGCACTTTACAAGGTGCGCTAGGAATAACCGTATTGATTTCACTTGTGCTTTTAGATGGAGTGCTGCCATTGGAGTTTGTCCAATAACTCTGCGATTACAGCGCTAATCCAGTACTTGGGAGAACTGACTTCTCTGTCTTCCTACCTGAGAGGTGATTCCCATACACTTTTCTGAAAGCAGCACTCTAATCCTTTGCCTTTAGTTGGTCTGGGGTATATACACTTGTGTTGAACACTCACTACTCGTTGTGCCACTTTGAGTAATAAATTATGTACTAACCTAGATTCACACCAAAGGGAAATGGTTCTGTGATTTGGTAGTTATTGTACAACAGGAAAAAGAAGAGGGGTCTAAGTCATGGTCTTCACTGCAAGGCTTGCTTACATGTTTTATGGGGCATAAACAAGCTTCAGAGGACAGGTTTGAAACTGCATAGATACAAAACAAATTCTCTCTCAAAAGAGCATTAGCAAACTGCACTGTGTTTCCCTGTACTTGACTATTTGAATTCATTCATTATATTGTGGTGTTTGGACAACAGGAATCGAATCAATTGTATTTTGGTGTGGAAGGGGGGAGGGGCATTTAAGTGAGACCGTTATGGAATGTTTTCATTCAGCTTCTTCCTGTCTTTTGAAAACAAGTTCAATAAGTACATGGACAGGCACACTTAGAAAGAACTATGCCTCTTAGCATGCTGCTCGTATCATCTGCCTGCAGTAAAACAAATAGGTCACACAGCAGTTTTATCCTTTGATAGTGCAGCACTCAGAATACAAAGGCTGAGATATTGAGAAATGTTAATTGCATCTCAGCTTCTTGTTCCTCTTAATTTTGCGCTCATCAGTTTTATATAGATCCTGAAATGAGGATTAAAAAGGTGTCCTAAACCATTCATATTAACTGAACGTTAATCCTTTCAGGGCTTTCTCAGAACACTTTTCTTTCTTTATTCCTTCTTTTATCCTTTCTTACAGGTGTCTCCTCTTCAGGAATGCTTTCTCGAATGGTGTTGTCAAAGGATCTGTGTTATTGTGCTTTCATTTGTCTGCAGTATCCATCCTTTTGGTTCCCATTTAGCAGAATAGTTGCACTGTGTTGGTTGTCAGTGCTCTAGAAACCTACAAAGAGATCACAGATTGCAGTAAGAGAAGTTCCCTGGTCTGAAAAGCCAAAGTTCTAAGTAGGCAAGAGAGGGAAGGAAGGTGTAAAGGAAGCATTACTGGCTGTATTGTTATGAATAGGGATTTGGGACTTGGGTAGGCTGAGCAACTTGTGCAAGCAATACAGAATGTGATCCAGAACAGAGACTGTAAAGTCATCACTTACATTCCCTACTTTCCCAGTCCACAAAAAGCAAAAATCTCAGTTGTGTTTTTTCAACTCAATTCATATAACCAAAATTTGAAAGATGCTGGGCAACTTCTTACAAAACTAATTCTAAGACTTTCCCACTTTTTCCTATTTTTCTAAAAGTTGAAAGCATAGTATGTGAACAGTATGTAAATGCTGTGGCATAAGAGAGATTTAATTTCTAGCATCTGTAAGGTTTTTCAGACTCTTGTATATCTAGACTTACTTTTTATGAGTGAACAAATACATAATCCCAAGAAAACTAAGGTTACCCACTGTGTTTTTTCAGACAAATTGTATTTTTTTTTCAAATATGAAGACTTATTTGGCCTCATTATTCTGTATCTCCAAAAGACTCTATTTCTTTTCCTGAAATTTCTTTGAGTCGTCATAAATGCAATATTTTCCCTCACTCTGCAAAGAGGGTATATTAAAACAAAGGCCAAAACCAGAATGAGGAAAGCAGCAAAAGTGAATGCCTTGTTACTTTACACCACCTAGTGTAATGGAGAAGAATAATATGAGGCACAAAAATGCATTCTCTTCCTTTTGTGCTTCTTCGCTGCATTCTACTTAGAAACTTCAGATAACTTTGAGGAATAAATCACTGAGATTTACTACTACATTGCAGATTTTTATCTTAGCATATTTGAAGGTATTTTTCGTTTTAATTCCGTTTCCTTCAATATAACAGATACTGCTATTTCCAAGGAGGTTATCATCATGGTTATTTTCTGGCTATCACTCAGCAGATTTACTTAAGCTGTCCTTTTATCATGGCTTTCAAACAAATTGTGTATGCACTTCTTCACTCACACACAGATTTAAAAAAAACTAGCTAAAGCACATAACACAGAGTGCATCGGACTACTATATACTGGCCTGATCCCACTGGGGCAGTACTTTCAGTCATAAATGGCCTTGTTGACTTTTATAGGTTTATTCATTTTCTTAAATTTATAGAGGAATAGATTTCTAGGAGTGAGATCTAAAATAGTAAAAGGTCTTCCAGGGTATGTTGAAGCTTTTGTAGCCAGCTGCGTGTCACAACCATCTGCTGGGAATATTTGCATGGATACATGAATAGGTGATCTCTTTTTTAGTCTCCGGTTTCCTGAAAGTGGGAACCAGATTTTCAGTCTTGGCCCAAAGTTGGGGTTGATGTAGCTTGAGAGTTAGCACGACTAGGCCACTTAAGCAAAACAGTTAGCATAACTGAACAGGCCGCTGGAAAGAACAGCTAAGAATAACAATTGAGAAAGTTCTGATAGTGCACATGATGTGGGTTAGCAAAAAACAAGATGTGTTCAAGGATGTGCAGGCGGTCTGTTGTTGTTGGCGTTAGTGCATAGTTACCAATCATAAGGGAATACGGGGTGCATGAACAGTGTGTGATTTATGTCTGTAGCCTATCCGAATAAGCGTGATCGCGTGTGCAGATATGAGAAATGTATATAACCACACAAGTGGACCAATAAATCGGAATCGGCTGTGCATTGTATCAAAGTGTGAGAGTCATTCCTGTCCCTGCATGGATGCTGAAACTCGGCAGCCCAGTATGATTACTGAGCCAGCACTGGAAATCAGTTTTATGCCTTGTAAATTTAGTGATATCAGGATTCAAATTCTAAACACAACAGTCTCTTACTCATACAGTATTCATAAAAAAAAAAAAAGAACCAAAACAAACAAAAAAATTGGAAGATCAGGTGGTAAAAAAATACTCTAGCAGCTGTTTGTGCTTTTACACCTGCTTTACCTCTGTTCCCAAGCTTACTTCCAGATCTTCTGTTTCTTCTGATCTATTGATTTCATGTAGCTGTATTTATGTGAACAAATGTTTCCTCACCTTGTCTTTGAAGCAGAGTAACGTAAAGGTTGTCTTTACACACTGCGGACAAATCCATAAGTTCCTTGTCAATGAGTAAGCAGGTGCTTATTTATTTTCCTTGTGATTTCTTGTAAACTCCAGGATGATTTGGGACACAGAGCTTTCTGCTCACATAGGTTTTTTGAGCATCACATGCAGACATGACACTTTCCAAGTGTGATATCTTATTAAAAACCTTGCACACTCAGTGTAAAATTATCTAAGATTATAAGGAACAGGAAGGAATTAATATAGTTAACTTAATCAGAAAATCTGATTGATTGAAATTAATGAAATTGAAAGTTTTGGGGTTAGCTGTCCTGTTGCACCATGTTTTATTTTTCCTCTGCCCTTCTGCAGAGAAAGTGGTTAGTTAGGATTAGTGCAACACTGCTCCTGTCAGTAAGGCAAAAATATCTCTGAAGTTAAATGCACGATGAACTATCTAGTAAAGACACTTTGGGGGTACTTGCTCATGTATATCAGGAATTTAGAGTTGCCTAAGAGATAACATTGCTTATATGGAAATCATAAAACCTGTGGTCACATACTAGATTTCAAACACATTTAGGCTAACCAGTACATATTCAGATGTTTCTACTTTATCCCATAACTTTTTCTTTTTTGTTTGCTAATCTTTGACAAATTAGATTAATCCTGTACAAAAATGCGTATTTTACATTTATTACCATTCTAGTGATTATTCTGTCTGCTTTCCTGGGATTTTTCCATGTGGTCTATCACATTTCTGAAAGCCCTAGATCAGTGTTTCAGTTCTGAAACCAAGAATTTCTCTATTGCCTTAATCCTACAGGCATTAAATGATAATGATCAAACATATTACAGCTATGCACTCAATTTTTCTTAACAGAAAGTTTGTCAAGAACTTGACATAAAGTATCACAGAATTTGAAGATCTGCTTTACAAAAAAGATTGAGGTAAGCATGATTTTTTTTTCAGCAGTTAACATATTTGCTAACAGGTAGTTTTAACTATGCCAACAATGTGTTCAAATTAGTGTTAAATTTACCAGAATGTCTCATCTGTGAAAAAGAATAGAGTCACAAGAGTAAGCTGTTTTTCACTCCCACTCTCTTTTACTAATCAATAAAGTGAAACACTTTCAATATAATGATTGAGGAACTCTAACACTTCTTGTTCCAAGTCTAAAACTTAAAAGCAGGCCTTAATCCAGAAGTTAGGAAGTATTTTGGGGGTGTCAGAGAAATGCATTTAAAGCTGTCAACTGTCTAATTTGGCCCCGACATTTGAAAAAAATCACTGCAGTTCTCACCTGAAAGTCCTAGCTTGTGGCTATGAAGTAGTCTGGTATGGGTCGTCTTGTTTTGTTCCTGCTGGATCTCTTTCACTTCTGTAAAGCTCGAAAGTGTTTATGCAGTTAGCACAGACTGCTTTTGAAAGAGAGCCAAGACTAAAAGCATTTTTTTCTCAAAAAAAAAACCCAAAACACCAGAGGTTGGTGTCTAGAATGTTCTCACAGAAGACAGGCCCTACAAGTTTAAACCCACTCAGCCAGAAGAAGGAATTGAAGCTGGGGTTTCTGTGTCCAATAACCTCTGTGCTTCATTAAATTGAAAGAATATTAAATTTTTGGATTAATATTTCTTCTGTTACAAATATCCAAAAGTCTCTTTTCAGCTTGAGTAGAATGCTGTGTTTGATAGAAAGGAAGCATTTTCAAATTTTTATGTCTTGGAGAAAAAAAAAAATTACTTTTCAACCTGAAGTGGTTATTATATATGATTTTTTTTCTCTTACCTGCCAACAGAAGAATCAGTTTGAACAGCGCTAGATCAGACAGAAAAAAGTGCTTGTGTTCTAGTGATATTCAGCATCCAGAAATCACTTGCCTTTGACATGCACCACAATCCATCTGTTGTTACCGTTAAACATCACCTGGAAGCTTTTCTAATACTAATGTGTTTACATTGCATAAAAGCTACTATATGAATGCAAATTTTGAAAATCCACAAAACAAACATGAAGTTATCAGTTTGCCTTCTGATGTTATTTAAAAGTTAAAACAATGTAGGAAAAACAAGAAAGAAAATAAGAAAATAATTTCAAATACTTTTAAAGTACCCAAGCCTTTTAGATTTGCTGCCTTCTGCATTTACTGCAATGAAATCCGTGTACTTCAAAACTGACAAAGGAAACTTAAATATTTCAAGTGCTGTCGCCCACCGGTAGTATGTTTTAGAAACGTTCAGAATATTTCCTACCATTCCAAGTTCCATTATGGTAAAATGTAGTCTTTTGTCTGCCAGCTGATCTATATTATAAAACAATTGCAACTGTGTGTTGTTAGGTATCACCAAAAAATTTTTATATTCATGAACTCACTTTTAATTTATTTCTATCTTAATGTAGTTCAAGTAAAACCTAAGCCTATAATAAAAATATTTCAATCTCTTGCAGGAGAAGTTAAAAAATTTGTTTGAAAATAAATACTGCTTGGAATATTGTCTTCCCTGGTAAAAGGTATCTTTGGAAAGAATAAAGACACAAAGTTTTATTTAATATTTTATTAACGTCCAAATGGATTATTCCCTTCTTAATAAAAATCAGTAAAATGAAAGCAGTGATATAGGGCTGAAGGTATGGTAGGAAGAGGTAACATCTGTAACAGCAGAGCTGTCCTGAAAAATATGTCTATCTTCAGAGTCTTACTCTCTCCATGAATATATATACTTCACGAGCAGAATTTAGTTTTGCCGTAGAAGGGACTCTAGCAGGAAGAGGGTGGGTAGGAGAGGACCCACAGGAAAGATCCTTATGACAGAGGGCCCTGTAGAGGTTTTGCCAGACTTTCTTGGTCACTTGCCTGGAGGCTTGAAGGACCTTAGGAGGTAACCAGTTGTAAATGCCCTCTGGAATAGGAGAAGAAAATTGTGGAGTAGAATGTAGATGTTGGGGATCAACATCTTCCGTGGTCCCAGCAGTGGAAAAAATATGACCCTGCAGTCAACCTATGCTTATGCTGTAGGGAGGAGGATGTTTTAGTGAATACAGTCTCTATTTATGTGTTTTTACATCCTTTGCAGAAGCTAAGCTCAAAAGAAAAATTCAGGCCATCTTGGCTTGGCATTGACAGATTATGTGTCAATGTTATTAAAATTTTTCTGTGTCTAAAAAAACCTACAAGGAGAACAAAGACAGGACAGAAAACAGAGAGGGAGAGAAAGAGTGTAAGGTAAACCAAAGCACATTTTAATTTGAAACAACAGCTTTTACTGTGATTCCAGTGCTTTGTTTTGAAGAAGAAATCTCATGTGCTTTTGGCATTCGCTATATGAGTAGACAATGGAAAATATATGGAAATTATAGTACTAATAATTTGAGTATCCCTGACTACTGATATTCATAATGATTATCTGTTACAGAATTTTAAAGGACTGTGCATGTATATATGTGTAGAGCCACTCACAAATGTATATCCATATGTGCACAGATAAGTACATACTCTTTATACACAGGTGTATATGTGTGTTTTATAAATGCATACACATTGTATAGCGACATTCTATGTTTAAATACTGTCTAATTTTGTAGACTTGAAATTTATTCATTAATTAGCTTCTGTATTTGTAGACAGATTGGGTACAAGACAGAAATATGTATATGCTTGAATAGTTTGTGATGTAATAAAATATTATGGTTAAAAATAAACAGCAATTTTCTGACAGAATATAGGGAGAATTAGACAAAGAACAAGAGAGGTAAGAATTTGGTTGAGACAGAGTGTGTCCAGGAGTGTGGACTGTGGTATCAATCTCCAAACAGCAGAGGGTTACTTATTTGCCTGAATTTGGGGGTAAATAAACTAAGGTTGCTGTGAGTTATCAAGTAAAGACTCTAGCTTAATCAATGTTATTTTCTTGTTTTAAGTAGAATTTCACATTCAAGATCTTAAAGTAATGTGAAAAAAAAAAGCAGTAAGTATAATAGCTGATGGTTTAAATAATTTGAAAGCATTAACCTGTCCAGAAAGATGGAAGTAAATATAACTAAGGAAATTCTGCAGTACTTCAGTCATGTCCTGATCTGCTAGGGACACCTCATAAATTGTGTCATCCCATCAAATTTAAACATATCCTTTGCCAGTCTTGGGAGCAGAAGGAAGGAAGGCTGTTGCAGCTGAACACCGGTTTATCATTACTCCCTTTACGGATTCTTGCAAAGGGGATTTTCTGAAGTAAGCACTTGGAGTCATTTCCAGAACAAGTAGTAAAAATCCAAGCTATGTTTGCATTTGCAATTATCTTTTGTTAGTGCTATTGAAGAGATAAGAATGTAACCCAAATCCATTGGTTCTCTATGGGCTTTTTGTGTTCCTTTCTGACCGTCATTGTTCAGACTCCTTATTCCTCTTCACATTGATGCTTTTAGACCTCTGATGCCACTTTGCTTCCATATTCATCTTCCAAGGCACAGGGCTGTGTTGATGCTGAAAAGCTGAGGTGGGGAGAAAGCCTCACGGAAATGTTCCAAGCAGGGGGGTGGAAATTACTGCATCCCCAATGAAAGGCTGTGGCTAAACCCAGAATTTTGTCCATGTGGCCCAAATACCTCACTAGTATTAATGGTGTATTCATATGATCAATTATTTTCTGTGCTTTGCCACTACTCTTTAACATACTTGGAGTACGGCTAGTGAAGTACTGTCAACAAAAGAAAGAACTATCTTGTGCCACTGACACTGTGTCCTTACATAAGTCTTGTATCAGCTTCCAATTTTAAATTTCAAGTGAAGACTACTTCTTTGCTTGTTTGCTGTTTTGAATTTCCAAGAGCAGCCAAGTTGGCAGATATGCAAACCAATTTAATTCTGTCTGACACCACTGTTCTTCTTTTCCTGGCCCTCAAAGGCTATTCTTTGAAAGACCTGAACCACAAAAGCAAAGATTACTGACTACTGGACAACATGTCTTGTCTGGAACCAAATGTGAACGTGCCTGCCAGCTGTTAATCAATGTAACACAGAAAAATAAATTATTAAAATACTTGAGAGACTTGAATGTAAGTAGTACCCTTTGGATCTTAGTAAAATTTACAGCCCTCTTCCCAAATATGGCTTAATGCTCATAACATTATTTCTAATCTTATTTTCATATTTCAAGTATGCATTTTTACAAAGACATTCTTTAATCATATTCATTATTAAAGTGAAAGCTCCTCTTGATGTTTCCACTCAGCTAAACCAGTGCAGACAACTAAAAACCTTTATTACACCCCTTTCCTCTCAAGAGAGATACTGTGGCAGCAGTTGGCATGATTTGAATCACTGAAATGTTACTAACTGTAAAAACGGAATTTCAATAAAGAGCATTTATTGCATGTTGTAGAACTACCACTGCCTGAATTTTATATCTTTATTGGTTCTCTTTGTTACCATGAATTAACAATGTTTGATAATTTATATTTAAAACTGAGTCAAGCTTTCCTGAATTTAAAAAAAAAAGCTACTGAATGGAGCATTCAATTTCCAAAAACACAGATCAACAGCAGAGATATTCTGTGGCAATTGCTCTTTATTACTGTAGATTAGATTTCCAGCAAGTATTCTGAAATTAAATAAAAAGACTGAAAACTTAAGCAAATCTCATAATAAGAATTTGCCATACATACACTCGGATTCTCACACCACACTATGCATAAGTAAACAAAGCAAAGAAGTTTAAAAAATAACAAATATCTTGCTTTTTGTCTTCCTTTCTATAGTTTTAGGTCTAAAATTTTTGACAACTTTTATAAAAGTCAAGCTAGAAAAGAAACAATAGAATGAAATTTATTGGTATGACCAGAATTTAATATAAATACTTTACTGAGATATTATTGAATTGGGGGCTGGGGGGAGTGTGTCAGAACATCTGTTTATGGAAATTTACCAGTTGTCATAATCAACAAGATGTTATGATAGTCTGTTCATAGAATAGGGGCAAATAGGGAGCTAGAGTTGTTTGAGTCCTTATAAAAAACGGAATGTAGAAAATGTTTCAGGCTACTTACAGTCCCAGTTTGGTAAAACATCCTTCCGAAGTTGTATTTAGACATCAGCTAAATTCTCCTGACTGTAAATGAGACGTATGTGCATTAAGTCAACTTCCACCTTTTTACTTCTTCCTAACCATCCCTAGCTACAGGTGAGGCAAGTCACTGTTTTCTGGGATCTGTGTAAGGACTGGGAGTTTTGCTACCTCATGGGAATCTTTTAAAGATAAATTCATGGTATTTGGAAAGCACTGAGGACGGCATTCATGAAATGACCTAGGCTTCCCTTTCTTGCTCTACTTCTTTCTTGGCTGTGGCACTGAAGCTCTTTTCTGAATCTGCTGGTCATGACAAGTTGAAAGGATACTGTGTTATCCTGCCATAAAAGAAACGGACAAAAGCATACATCTGCATTTTTCTCTTCAACTTCTTTCCACCATAGGTACAACTACAGCAAAATGTTGAGGATGTTAGTTATGCCACTAGGAGACATGTATCAGTCAGCACAATGATGAATTTATGAAGGTAAAGCTACAGATCTAGATACTGCAGATAATTTTTAGTTCTTCCTGATGGGGAAAAAAAATGTGAGACTTATGTGTGTGAAGTTAACCTTCAAATTTTTCAACTGCTTTGAGCACCTTTCCTATGAGGAAAGGCTGAGGGAGATGGGCTTGTTTAGCCTGAAGAAGAGAAGGCTGAGAGGGGACTTTATAAATGCCTTTATCTTAAGAGTGGGTGTCAGGAGGGTGGGGCCAGACTCTTTTCAGTGGTGCCCAGCAACAGGATGAGGGGCAAGGGGCACAAACTGAAGCACGGGAGGTTCTATCTGAACACAAGGAAGAACTTCTTCACTCTGAGGGTGATGGAGCACTGAACAAGCTGCCCAGAAAGGCTGTGGATTCTCCTTCTCTGGAGATATTCAAGAACAGCTTGGACGAGGTCCTGTGCAACCTGATCTAGGTGACCCTGTTTCGGCAGGAGGGTTGAACCAGATGATCCACAGAAGTCCCTTCCAACCCCTACTATTCTGTGATTCTGTGAATAACAGTCAATTGACAATAGAAGGAAACTGGCAAGTGTTCTATGAAGGGGAAAACAAAGTGAGATTTAATTATTTTTTCTAGTTTCACTGAAGACCTGAAAATTAGGACTTTAAAGATTCCCAAGCATGGGGTTCAATGATATTTGGTGTGTTTATTTACAGACACTGAAAAAATCTCAACGGAGAGAGTGAGTGATACATGTATAACAAAAATGCATGGGACCATTTAGCAAAATGTCTCAGATTTGCTGGGGTTAGCAGATCTCATGTTGAAATCTACTTTTATATCTTGTGTAGATATAAAAAAGTCTTTTTTTTCCTTCCTTCTGACCCAACAGTTAGAGTAGCAGCAAAGTAAATTGTAAGAATCAAAATCTGTAAGTGCTACATCTCAGGCAGGTGAAAATGTGGGTAATGAAAAGGCATAGCCTGTTAATTCCATCCATTCTAGCTCTCAGGACAGTAATAATTGCTGTAGACACACCTTCAATAGCATTTTCCCTTTTGCATGTTGCTACAAACCATTTGTAAATTCTCAAAACCAAGAGGTACGTTAAAAAAATATTTGTGGTTGTCATCTCAAAATCAATTTTTCCATTCTGCTCACAGTGAAACTGATTACAGGTTATATAAATGCAAGTTTTATCATGACAGCAGAACAGAACTGATGCAGCATAGTAATTTATTTATTAAAGTGTAAATGAGCAAATTATAATAAGAGGTAGTTGCATAGTTTGCTCCTGCTACTCTTATTGTAAATCTAAACGTGTGCTTTCAAAACTGATGTTTGCCCAAGAAAAAGCTTTGCAAATCTTTTCAGTTTAATCTGTTCTGCCTTCCTTACAACAGCAGTAATGATATTTTATTAAAGAGATATCAGTCTCCTGCAGTCATCAGATGGTGAGAGCTCATTAAAGTTTATCTGAGTGGGAAAGGAACTGGGGGGAGGGGAAAAGGGGGACATAAAACTGCAGATCTGGTGGATTACTTGTGCTAAAACTCATATGAGACTTAGTGATTGCAACATACTTTAATTATCCACAATATTTATTAGTAGCCAGCTTAAAACACTATTTAAAAAATCAAAGCTTTTTTTTTATTAATTATGGAACTGATGTAAAAAAAAGTAGCATGTGCATCAGCTTGTTCTTTTGGTTGATCTTTAAAATATTTAATATATTTTTCATTGTGGAGTTACAACCATCATAAACTGATTTTCAAATAAGTTTCAGTTGTGTTTTGTCCCTATTATGTAAACATCTAAAACCTATTCAGCAGATTCTAGCTTCAAGATTATTAGGCCAAGTTCTAGGGGCTGAGTTAAGAAAATTTAAAATTAATTACTCATGAGATATAACAGTAATAACAGAAAAGCAGTTGACAAAGACCCCTTTTTCCACTTGCAAAAACATTGAGGAGATTCACTATTGACATTTTATCAATGTCCCTACCCACGTTCACCGGGTGAGAGTAACAGACTAAATAAGTGGACTTTTTTGTTCGGTGGTTTTTACACCATCCCCTGAAATCCTCCTAGAATACTCCATGTTGATAAAACAGGTTACCTCCAGGACAAGCCCTGTAAACCTGTATGGAGTTGTAGGTATGATCACACACCAAGGAATGCAGCATTTTATAAATGCATCTCAAAAGCAACCCCATTTATTTTCCTGAAGGGCAAACGAAGTTCATAATGCTCTTTATGTTTCAATAGCAGGGAAAAAAATATTTTAAAAAATCCCAAAATTATCCCAAAACCCCTCGATTGATTAATCCTTCATAATCCTTCAAGAAGCAATGGGAACAACCCGAAACATGGGAGGTTCCATTTGAACATCAGGAAACCCTTTTTCACTGTGACTTGGACTTCATGAAGTGGTGGGGAGAGACTGTAAGTACCAGAGATTTTTCACTGGCAGGTATTAGGAGGGAAGCAACATGTGTTTATAATATTAAACACAAAAGCAAAATCTTCTGCAAGGTGTATTCAAGTAGGAATTCAAGCTGTTCTTTGACATGTTCTTTGGACCAGTACAGAAATATTTTCCTTTCTGGTGTGATGATCATATAAACAAGGACAGAATGAAAGTCCTTTAGCATTCTAGTTTATGCGTTTGGTTAATGCACGAGCAGTGTTGACTGTGCTCAGCAACTGAGTTTTTTCTGCAGTGTGTTACATTTCGTCGACAACAGGTAATTAAGTTTCATCAGCATAACAACTTGGTCAGTGTTTAAGTGCACTTTACATTTGTATTTTAATGGAGCGACAATTTTTCTAACCTTTTATAAAGACAACAGTGACACTTCAATGCATTTGCTTTTTGATGCAGATAAATCGTTAACATCCTGTTACTGTATTAAAGCAGAGCAGCTACAGGCTTGACTCTGGCTGCCTTCAGACAGCAGCAGAGCTGTGCATGTTTGAGGTGGTCTGCAGGCATGGAACAGCCAGGAGAGCCACTGCTTCAGGGTGACATTTTCAGATACAGAAATCTATCTAAATTTGGAGGCAGCCTACTGGGGGAGCAGATGCAGATAAATCAACCATTCAGGAGATCACTTACATCTTAGATCAAGCAGATAAAATGCAATGAACACTTAAACTCTTTGAAGCAAACAGAAAATGAAATGAAACTAAAGGTAGATAATGTGAGACGAAGCTTGTATTCGTCTTTGATATTCCAAATAATCTTAGTGGTTAGTCTAATCTACAGAGATTTCAGTAAGGAATTGATACAGTACCCTGTCATGAACCACTGACTGGGCTGGGAAAGCGGAGCAATAGCACAAGAATCACAAAGCAATGATCAGACCACGATCAAACAAAGTTTCGGCTATGTAGCTTTGTATTTTTCTGTTTTCCGAATCTTACTGAAAGCCACAACTGCCCACCTTGGAGCAAACACTGATGAATTGTGTGGAGACATGAACTGGAAGACCAGAGTGATGCTACTAGTGGAATTACTCAAAGACCAGCTTTGAGAGGTATAATAATCTTGTTGATGGCATCCAGCTATGGAAATGTTAAGCTAGAGGGTGTGGACAGTCAGAAGTGGATCAAATGCTGTGTGGGAGGAACTGAGTGTCCTCAAGTAGCATAGCTGAACTAGGATGAAATTTTATAGTTACAGATATGTGATTAAAGACATGTGACAATAATTTTACTATTAGATCATTTATTGATAATGGCTATGTGTAGAAAGGCTTGATTACACTAGTTGAACACAGACAGTACCTCAAGTACAATTCAGCCTATAAAAAGGCAAAATTCACCCAAGATAAAGTCAAAGTTAACCTAAAGACTTGGGAGAATATTAATAGCTTTTTATAAGACACTGAGAAAGTGTTACCTTTGGCGCTGTGTTGTCAATGTTCAAGAAAGATAATGAAAGAAAAGCAGAGGTGCTTCAGCTCAGCCTCTCCAAGTCTTTCAGACACTGAACTCCTGAGGAGCCTAATGACCACTGAGGTAATTGGTTTCGGTGGGAACGTGAGGCCTAAATAAGGGTTAGACACACCAATACCTTAGAGGATCCAACCCTAAGTTTTGTACTTTAGCAAGAAAATAGTTGAGAATGGGTACGACTGTTCTTTATAAATGCCGCAGGGACATAAATACTTCTGAGGGAGAAGAAACAGTTACACAGCAGGAAATATTGGTACAAAAAGAAATAAGCACACACAGGTCATGAATAAATCTAGGCTAGAAACAGGTTTCTGACCAACCAGAATAACAAAGGGGGGGG
>Ga0065711_1032679_pt1 | contig 26895 bp, 13 predicted proteins | sample Hoacrofraction12_FD_59098 | JGI IMG/M metagenome (GOLD analysis project Ga0065711, IMG submission 59098) | Hoatzin crop microbial communities from Cojedes, Venezuela - Epithelial fraction 12 v2 (version 2) | ecosystem: Host-associated > Birds > Digestive system > Esophagus > Crop | place... | reverse complement strand
CTGGAAACATTCAAGACCAGGTTGGACAGGGCTCTGAGCAGCCTGATCTAGTTAGTGGTGTCCCTGCTCGCTGCGGGGGGGTTGGACTAGATGACCTCTAGGGGTCCCTTCCAACGCAAAACTTTCTATGATTCTATGATTCTATGATTCTACTAAGCTGCTGTGAGTCAGGGGTTATGCCATCAGTGTGATAAGAAGTGCCGAGCACAGCAGGGCTCTGCCTAGAGCTTTTAAAAGCCCTGAGTTAATAGCACGAACAGTAAATGTGATCAGTTCTGCTTTGTGGTGTAAATTAGACTAGTTCTGTTCAAGGAAATGAAGTAAATTTAGTGGAGTAACTGAGCTAAGCCTTCTGGTCAATGACACTACCTGGAATTTCTCAGTAAAAGCTGGATGTACGGTATCCTGGCTTACTCTGGCTAAAGAGAAGGCCACTCCTCAAAGGTGAAAATAGCCATATCTCAGATGAAAAATAGTAGGTGAGATGGGAAGTTATGGCCTTTCGATCAATAAAAGAAAACATCCCAGTTATCTGTGGAAGTCTGTTGCACTGGTCAAATGACAGAAGCTATTGTATGGCAGTGCTAGCAGACATTCATAAGGATTGTTAGCATAATACAACAACATGGATTCCACTCCTTTCATCCTAAATGTGCAATTAAACTCTTTAGTACTCTTCAGTGGTGTAAATTTGTCTTTATTATATGTAACACTATTCTAGCAAAGACCACCTCACAGGAAATAAAGAAGGCAACTAGTCAAAGAAAACAAGAGGCATAGAGTGAATTCCTGATCCTTCTGAAATTTATGCCAAGGACATACCGCTAATGTCTTCTGATGTTCATCTGAATGTGCGTACATTCAGAGACTCTCACATTGTTCCAGTAAAGGAGGAGGAAATGTCAGAGTTGGAGAAACTTTATCTATCTGCTGATAATCTGTTAATCTTATGGAGTGGATGTAATCAAGCTGTCATTCCATAACAATACCAAAGGTAGATTGAGGTGATTAACAAACAGCCCGTATTTGAGGCCAGTGTGCGGGGACATCCTCATAGCCATTTACATGGAGCTGAACACTTCAGGTAAGACATGGGATAATGGCTAGAGTTGGGAAGAATCAGGGTTTTCCAGATTCATCCAGTCTGTAGGAGGTTGAGATGGCAATGGAAGATGGCTGGTTTGGTAGGAACAGTAGGTCCTAGAGAAAGGGCAAGAAGCCTGGATAATGGTTTTGGTTGAAAGCAGTCGAAAAAAGCTTTAGCCTTGGTCCGTATGTTCCCACGTGCAGACATTTGTGCAAAAATAAATAGAACTACCCATGTAATGGAAATTGCCTTGCTTCTTATAGAATCTGGCCTTAAAAAGTTCCTATCTCAACTGGGTGAAAGCCGTCATTTGCAGCTTCATTTTCCCTCTGAACACCAGATTGAGCATTTGTGAGGCAATGTCCTGTGAAAGGAATTTCCCTTCAAATAAAAAAATCAGCTAAAATATCTCCTGACAAATATATTGAGTGAACCCAGTAATGATTTTCATTTGCTGATGTTCACCCAGTAAAGAAAGGAAGCGGCACCCTTCCTCTCAAAGGAAATGAAGAGCTCTGTTCTCAGTATGGGGGTGTACGGGGAAAGCTAATTACTTTTTCCATGCCAGGAGAGAAATGACATGTGGCTAGAAATAAATGTGAATTCTGGTGACCCTGTGACCTCTGCAGAAACGCGACCTTGGCCTGTAACAAACTGTGCTTCGTGGTGGGGTGCGTGCACAGTGCAAGGGGCACGGGCTCAAAGACAGACAGAAAGAAGTACAGCTCGGAAACTAGAGAAAACCAGCACAGGAGAAGGCGCATGACATGAAGTAGTCCATGTTTCTGTGTGTCCATGCTTCCCCAAGTCAGAAATTCACTAGTTGGGCCTGAAACTATTTTGAATTTTGTGAAGTTTGATTGTGGCTCAACCTTTGTAAAATACTGGTTTCCAAAGTGGTTCTTAGAAAATCTTGTACCATAAAGAAGTAAACAAAGCATTGTTCTGGTTCCTTTGGCTCTGAAACATTATTTCCAGGTTTTAATTACTATTTGAGAGCCTTCTATTTCCCTACCACTGGCAACTGCCATTTGTAAATTGATTTCCCCCCTGATGCTTGGCTTCTTGTTTCAGCTCCAGTCCTCTACAACTGGCCCCAACTGTAGTTTTGTACCAGTACGTGACTGACAGACCTGGGAACAGAGCTCTCACCACACCACTCTTCATCCACGGCTCTCAGAGCGATGCCTCACCCTGTCCGTGCAGCGCTGGCACTGCCAGCGTGCTCATGTTCCTGCTGGAACCGGAGTGCAGCTTTCCGTGAGCGTGAGTGGTGGGGGCTGGCAGTTGGAGAGAGAGACTAGGACATGTTTCTTAATTAGCTCTTGGGGGCCGCTGTTCTTTTTATCTGAGGTATTTTCAAGGAATGTTTTTCCCCCCAGTACCAGCAAAGATACTTTTATAGTCAGACCCTTTTCTGCCTTCACAGTGATAAAAAGGCATCTTAGTTTGGATTATCCACCATTTGTTGGATTATTGTCTTCAAAATTCTAAGGGAAAGTATCAACACAGGAGGAAAGCGTCACACAATAATTATACAAGTATGTGGAAAAATGTATTTAAACTTCTGTTTAAATATAAAAATACAGAACAAATTACATCCTGAGATATAAACCACAAAGGTAACTCCAGAGAGAAAGACGCGGAGTGGAGACAACACGGTAGATAATTTAAAAGAGTAAAATTGCCATTTTACAAGAGGACACCAGTAATTCATTAAAATATTTATAAACACCACAAAATCTACTATGCATAAAAGAGCACTACAGGAATTTTCATACAAACTACAATATAAAGAATGTGTTGCAAGTCCTTGCATTATTTATATGCTCCCAGTATTCTGTTTGGTTTTTAAGACTCCTGTGTCTCACATGCCTAAGAATTGGACATTGCAGCTGTGTCCATGAGCAAACCATCCTTATACTCTGCAAAAGGTGAGTAAGTGAATAGTTTTTAATGTATTCATACACAGGAAAAGAATTTAACTTTAGCATAAAATAGCCTCCGTTTAAATGAAAACAAAATTAAAGCTTCAATATCTAATCCATGTCATCTAGTCCTCATTATTGCAAAGATATTTGACTTTGTTTCATAAAAGGCAGAGAAAAGCCCGTTTTCTTCTAAAATGAGTAAAAGTCTCTTTCCCATGTTGTAGATGTAAAACTCTCTTGCTTACATCCCTTACAAAGAGCGTCAACAGCAAAGTTATTCGCTGAGGTTGCTGTATCAAGGTACATAGAAGATTCACTCCTCAGGTGAATAGCTGTGAAAAAGTCTCTTTTCAGACTGATCTCATATACAATGATCCTTGTCTTCCCTTCCTTCCTTCTCTGAGCTTCAATCGGGCACCTGATGGGATAGTCAACCATCTGTCCTACTGACCAAAGACATTCTTGAGTTTTTACATATTGAAATATATATTCTCATGGTTTTATATATATCCTGTGTATTGTACCGATGAACTTAACTCCAAGGTTTAAAGTTACATATAACCCTTGCTAAATTAAGATCTGAAAAAAACCCTACCAACCAACAAAACCTGGACTAAAAAGGAAATATTTGTTTCAGTGTTACACGATAGTTATTTTAATGTTGTTTGTTTTTAAAAGAGCATGAAAGTGTTCATGATAAATCAGACAAAACACCCAAGTTTAATTAAAAAAAAATAGAAACACAATTGATAGACCGGTTTGAGGTGGTCTTTCAATGATCCAAACCTGTAGGACTGAGATAAATTACTTGTGGTAACATTTTCCTCATGGAAAATCACAGATGAGACTAAATGAGACATTTTATATATATAGTAGCAAACAGTCATAGGTACATTTCATTTTGAAAGTCCCATCTGTCTTCCAGCCCAAACAGTTTTTGACACCACAGAATGATTGCTGCACTTCACTTTATATGAAAAGGCCGTAAGAGTTGATATACACCAGGGCTCTAAACATCAGAGCTCCATTTTACTATACCAAGCATTTATTCTGAGGAACTGGGTTAAAAAAAAGGAGGAAAAGATAGATTAATATTTTGTATTCATTACCCTAAAAATATGATCAAGATTTGATTTCAAGACACTGAATTACCTAATCCCTAGAAGGATCACCTAATTCATAATTTCAAGATGTTGCTTTTTTTTTCATAGAAAAGTAAACAAAATGCATGAATGTGATTTATCGTTTGATCACATTTTAATTTACTGCATTAAAGCTGCAAATATTAAGGGAACTCAGTCTGTGTGCTTCTTGGAGCCTGATTCCGCATGCATCTTAAAGCTAACTGTGTGTGGCAATCCACAGCCAGTAAGGTTTAAATTAATAATATAGACTTAAATACTACCATCAAAGCAAAGAGTTAATTGCTTTCCTATTTGGAGCGTGACACTGAAATGCCACAACAGCTCAAAATGATTGTTACCATCACCAGGAAAAGAAGCGTAGAGTTTATCCAAGATTAAAGACGGATTAGTTTGCTGTCTTACTGCTTAATAAAGAGCTACCAGTAGTATGCTCAGTCACAGCTACAATCACCTTCCTTATCAAGGCACTTGCGATTACTTTTTCTACAGTGTAAAGAAACACTTATATCTAAGATTCAGGTTGTGCCTCTGAGCAGACACTGGCTGGACCCCATGCGTTACAAAATCATATACAACAGACAGAAGCACATTATCTACAATCCCCCCAGAAGGATCACTTACATGACTCTGAAAGGCAAGCAGAAGAGATATTTTTCTTCTAAGTAACTCATAAAATTCTACTATAGATTATTTTAGCCCATTGAATCCATTCAGGAAAGAACTGTCTACTGGATATGGAAGATGATTTTGTATCAGACAAAAGAATCGTATCTTCTTTGTCATGATGGGTATCTCTGGAATGCTTATATGGTGGTAAAAGAACTCAAGATCCATCATGGGGAGTAATTTCTGATACTGGTCTGTTTGCTGCAGGAGTAAAGTCAAAGTCTCATCCCTATTTGACCCTTGTGTGGCTCCGTAAGCTTCGGTTTGCCTCGATACCATCAGTATTACCAAGGATGATGTGCTGCTGACTAAATGACAAATGTTTGCTCCTTTTGGTCCCAATGCGGGCATTTGGGGAGATTGATCAAAGCAATTTGGACTGGAATGAGAGAGCAATTGTGTGGGCCTTTTCCAATTTCTGAAATGTTGTTTCCAGTGGTTATTGGAACAAGAGTTTTCCTTTGATGTTTTTGCTTGCAGATGCAAAGAAGGGTGGTAGCTGAGGAAAATCAACAAAGTCAGTCTGCCTCCTTAGCATTCTGGCTTTGCCAGAGTGCTGTGAAAGGGCTTAAATCTCCACAGAAGAACAGAATAGATAAAAAATAATTTTAATATTTGATATAATCCAAACTGATGTACTATGCCACAGCTCAGCATGTCCTGGTAGACTATAATAGAGCACGCTATAAAGAAAGGCACGTACAACATCCGTTTTTCACATTCTTAATGAACAGTGTGAATTCGTTGCTTTCAGAATAACAGATGATTTAATTGAATCTGTATAATCTAATGCAATCAATCTCATTTAACTAAATGTCACACAGCCCTTTTCACCAAGAGGCAGTTTACGTACACACACCAAAGGAGCAGGACCAATTTCTGAAACCCTTACTAGTGTGAGACCAGTTTTCATGAGCTGCCCAGAAGAAGCTGTGCACTTCTGTTTTGTTTGTACTTAGCTGCTAAAAACACTGCCTTCAAGAAACATTCAAAAGTCTATGGTCTAACAGTAGGGAAACAGAGAATAATAAAAGAAAGAAAGAAACCCCCCTATACTTACTATACTTCACCCGAGTTTTAAGCAAAGCAAAACGTAGGACTGAACAGACTTTTAAGACTTCTTTTTTTCAATGAGTAAATTGCAGCTTTCCAGGGGCCAAGCACAGTTTTCAGTTTTGGTATATTTCTAAGTTTCCTACCACATATTTCATACATCTTGCAACAGTCTAAGCGCTATTATGAATATGGCTGAGCATTCAGTGCTCATAGATCCAATCCAGAGGGTTTACCCCCATAGGTCTCACATCAGCAGGGTTTGTAGCTTCTCCTGTCCGCAGAGGTGGAGGGCCTGGAGAGCAGCCCCCTCCCTGGCCCTTGGCCCGTGGCTGCTATCTGCTCAGCTGCCTGCAGTTCAGGCACTCTCACCTCTCATGTCCTCTGCTTCTGTTGCTGAGAAGCACAAATGGTTTAACTGCTAAACCTTCATCAAACAGCGCACTGCAGGGTATGGGATGGAGGGCTCTGCCCAAGCAGGCAGGCTGGTGGCCGAGGCTGTCTTGTCTCCATCACAGCAACAAGCAGGCTTTTGATATTGCCAGGAAGCAATGGGAGTTAGGGTTTTCCCCTGTGCTGTGCCAGATTTATTGTAAGATGCCAATGGCTGGGCACTGGCTTTCATCTAGCCTGGACTCCTGTTCAGTGTTCTATATAGATGTACCATCCCCTGCCTCAGCAGACAAGTACTGCTATTAAATAAGTTTTCCAAAGCAAACAAATGCGACTGATTATTCTGCAAAAAACCCATAAGGACTGTATCTTTGTTGTGTTTTCCTGAGAAATAGAATCTGTAAGATTTAAAACTTGAAAATTAACTTGTTTGTCTGTGTTAATGCACCAAAAGTATTCCACTGAGTATTCATGATAGTTTGAATATTCATCTAGATTTAACTGGAAATTAATCCTATCAGAAGGATGTGAAGTGACGGAAAATCCTTAAAAGAGAAGTGACTTGGGAGCTTAAATTTCTGGTCTCAAGAGCTAGGTAGAGTGAAACATTTGAAAGCGTTTGGCACCTAAATTCACTTTGGTTTAAAGATATGAAACCTATGTTTATGTACTCTAAAATGCAGTAAAGTGCATAGGTATGTTTTCAAAAGAGATCTTGGAACCTAGACCTCATTATGGGAGAGAGTCACTTTTGAAAATAAAACGTAAGGTTCTGAAATCACTCCGTCATGCTGAAAGTAAATCTGAGATTACAGGGGACCCCAGTGGCTTTAAACAGCAGTCTAGAGAATGACACCACCAGTTGCATTTTAACAGTACTCCCTAATTAATTGTCATTTTGTGTCAATTCACAAGGAAGAACAAAACTCACAAAAGTCACCATTTCTGGCCTATGCCTTACTTAAAAGTTCTTCCATTTTCCAATCCCTACCTACCTTTTGAAATTTGACAGGCTCAGAGACCACGAAAGTAGGGGAATAAGTGATCAAAAGATGGTGATTTATGATGTAAAGCATTTGAACACTTTTAAGACCTTCAAGAGTACAATTTAACGTGTCCCTAGGTGACTTCAGTTTACACAGCCAGCCCTTACAACACAGATAATCTAGGCAGACGTTTTCTTTGGCAGCATTACAGGACTACATTTCACAAAACTGGCCTGTTTGTTAACTGTTTTTCACTGTTTCAGACAGCCACTCGTGCATTATTTATGGCATCAGGCATTGCTATATGTTTTCTTTCACCTTCTATTTGATTACAGAAAAGTAATTGTGGCTAGCAGAAAAGCAATGGAAATACTGCAAATATAGATTTAGTTCTCCTTTGTGTCCCTTGTCTTTTTCAGGGTGTGCAGGCATATTTGGTTTGGGGCTTGTTTGGGTTTCTTTTTGGCTTGATTTGCTATTAAAAGTATAGTCGTACAGTATTTGATTCTCTGAAAGAGCTTCTGAACCTCTGAATAGTAACTAACGGAATGGGCTATTAATTTATGGTGTGCTGAAATCCAGGATGTTTGCCCTGTAACCATCCCCTTATTTGCAGTTTACAGGTTAGGTTATCTGAATAAAACATCTGGGATCTACTTATTTTCTTGCACTCATTTACAGTCCTCCCCTCCCACCAGCATCCCCAAAATATACATGGAAAAAAAAGTGCTGGTATTAATCTGAGAAACACCTTGGCACTGTTTGCACAAACAGAAGCAGCACTTCTGCAGGTTATCAGCAGAATGACTTATCTGTTTTTATCTACTTACCCAGTTTGTCGAGAACAAATTACACTGGGGGGGTGGGGTGAAAACTGAGTAAATTTGGGTTGATTCATCACCTGTCCTACCTTGCAGATCAATCAGTTAATAATTTCATTGACCTGGAGGATCATTCAGAACAATATATTTAATTCAGTCATGCATTTAGTTTAATTAAGGTTTGAAGTTACAGTGCTCTGCTGGCAAAGAGATATTAAATCTGTTTTCTTCCTGCTTTCCATTCACTATGTGAATTTTCTCTACTTGATATTATTCATAAAAGATCTTTTATTTTAATTTAGCTAAATTGCCTGCTGCTTCTGTGAAATTCTGCACCTTTCTTTGGAATAAAAAACACCTGAAAACCTTTCTGCATCATTTGATGAATGCACTGAAAGTGTTAGGCCTCTCAGATACTTCAGCAAATGGGGTTGGGGGGGTACACAAATCTTGGGAACCAGCTATCTGAAAACTGTCTAGGACAGTGCAAATGATCTGGTGCAGAGATGCAACTGAGAAAGGACACAAATGCTGAGGGGCTGTCAGAGAGCAGGAACCACAGAGCCAAGGGCTTTTCATTAATGTCTCTTGCAATGGCATGGCAAGGAATAACCCTCACTAGCAGGAGGCAGCTTTATGCCCATTTTCTCTAAATGATACAGAGGGTTTAAATTTAGCCTCAGAAAAAAATATGTATTGAGATTACAGTAAAAAAATAACCAACAATTAACATGAATCTGTTATTCAGCTGATCTGGAAACTGAGAGTTGCAGGTTTGTAATAATCAGCGTGTGCGATGAATACAGACAGAGCTCCACAGCTGCCAGTGCTGAATTTGGCCCCACAGGTGATGGTGTAACATTTGGGGATACTTTGCTTTACTGTGTGCTCTTCTGACAGTGCTGGTTTCCTGGCAGCTACTACCTCTTTTTTCGCTTTTGTAACTGACTCCCACGTTTCAAATCCCTGCAAGTTTGCCACAGGTTGAAAGTTCTGTTCATCTTGTCCATTGCACTGTTGAGTGTCGACAACGTCACTTAACCTGGCCTGAAAGCCTCTGTGGTGTGTGTCCCTGCAAACCTTCATAACGGTGCAGAAAACCTGGATTTACACCATTTCTGACTATGGCTATCATAGGATAGTTCATCATCACCTTATGAGATCTACCTTAATTTATTGGGAAGAATCTAACTGAAACGCTGGTTGATATTGCCAATGCAGCTTAACTTCTGAAGGGCAATGGTTTGAGCTTTGCAGACATAACTTTTAGTCCTGCCTTGAGGTCTAAACAGTCCATATTTGTTGCAAGACTATGGTTAGGAATAGGATATTTTTCTTGCCCCCTGATCTCCTGGCACAATTTGACATGCTTCAGGAGGTTTAGTCAAACACGGGGCTGCCAATCAGATAGCACATTAAGATTTTCCTCTGCTTTTGGTTTCCATGTAACTGGCCAGCCTCTTCTTTTGGTAAGCTGCCAGGCTTGGAGATCCAAAAATGCTCCAGTCATGAGTGAATGATCTTTATTACTTGTGCTAGGGTCATTACAATCTCTGAATTGCATTTGTGTTAAGTAATACACTTTCAAAACAGTGATTAGTTGAGATGCTTGTGAATTCTCTGTTTTAGAGAAGATCAGGCACCTGTAATGGCAGGAACGTTCAGGAAGAAGAGTTAGGTCAGACAGCTGGCCATTTCACTCTCATGTTTCCTCAAGGTATTAACTTCAAACATCTAGACACCAGTTTTCTTCTGTTATGAAGAGACAGTTACCCCTCTGGGACTTAAGGTCAGAGGATTTGGGAATTCATTTGCTTTGAATCAAGATTTTACTTCAGCAGCTATGGTTTCAACTAGCAAATTGGTTAATGGCTCTGTAGGCAGACACAGGACTCGGACGAGGTCCAATGCGCATATCCCTCATTCACTTGCTGTGTGACTGAAAGCACTTTTTGTTTTGGCAGTATGAAATGCAGTGCACATGATTTGGTTATGCTAGTTTTCCTACTGTTGTTTCTATAATTTACTTGCAAAGGCTGTTCCAACAGTCCCGGATCCTCAGCCCTCGTGTGGGTCACAGCATAAGGGACTGGTCACATGTAGGATTTGGATGCCTGAAGGGCTGTATAGTGAAGCTTGTAGTTACTTCTATTCTTCACTTTGATTTATTTGGGTACATGTGGAAATATCCATCACAGATCAGCCCCATTGTATTATATACCTATATAAAATGACATTTCTATTGTTTTCAAGGTGTTGCCTGAGAAATCCCAGGAGATTAATTGCCAGCTGGAGAGAATAGTTGCAAAATAATTTCACCCAAATGTTAGTGTCTTTACTGTTCATTACTAAGGCATGAATTTTACCAAGAAACAGATATATCTGATATTGGTGTTTTGGGTTTAGAAGGATGAAGTTGGAGAGACGCGGGTCTGGTTTGAGAGCATATCCTTGAAAAGCTCATTTGCTGTTTGGAACAAAATTTCCTCCCAGTGTGGACAAGGGTTGGGCAGCACACGATTTATGGCTGTCATGGCACACAGGGTACAAGTCTTTCTCTGTGATTATTAACTTTCCCCTTCACTCTTGTACTTGTTTTTTTTTATTTTACTAGGCTGAAAAACTGGTTGTAGGACAGAGACCATGGTTGAAAAGTATATTACTCCTTGTGGTAGCACAAGTAATAAATACCCACTTTTTTCCTTTTGCAGTCTGCGTCTGCATTAGTTCTGTCTGCTAATATCTGAAAAAGCACTAAATATGTCATTTTAGTGGCTTTTTCCCTTTTCAGCTAAATCTAGTTTTCCTGTTTCTGCAGTGCTTAACTTTCTGCTTGATCTAGGTATTTCCCTGTTCACAGAACAAACTTCTTTTTCCTTTACTTTGTGACACACATTTCTTCCAAGAAGCATTGCACAGTTCAACAGCTAAAAGATACTTGAAAGAAAAAGAAAAAGATGTGTCTGGAGTGCCTGGAGTACCGCTGGACTGTCCCCCAGATGTGGGCCTCTGGGGCAGAGACCCTCTCTCACTCAGGGTATATATACAATGTCCTTGCTTCCCCTTTAATGACCTCACATCAGTCCTCCCTCAACATCGTTCTTACCTCACTTCACTGTGAGTTTGTTCTTGTTAAGGGCCTGATCCATCAAAGCACTTAAGCACATTGTTGTGGGTTGTAAACCTACTAGGGTAAGTACCTTGACTTTTTATAACCCTGTAAAGTGTGTAAAGTGTGTACCTATGGCACTATAAAAGATGGGTTTAAATGATGTCTGTGATAAGAGCTAACCTTTTCTGTTCAGCACTTATTCTCCTCTGTAACACAAGAAGTTTCTGCAGTTCGTGTTGCATATATTTCAAACAAGGCTGGTTTTGACAAATTGACTGTTTCTTTTTTAGTTCTGTCTTTTTGCGTCTGTTTCAAAGAGCTTCTACACCCAATAAATTTTTGAGATATTCTTGCTTATCTGTATTCCTCAAAAAACTGTTTAGATTCTGTCAGACATGCTGAAGGATTGCTTAATACTTAAATTTTTTCAGTGCAGCTTCTTAAAAGTCTTAAAACAACATAAGAAAACAGGACCATCACGGTAGGCTCAGACCCTTTTGCTGCAGACACCACCAGGGGTAAGTCTTAAGTTATATCCTGTTCTGAGAATTGAATTTGATCCAGTGCAGAATTTTAATTTCTGTAAGCACTGGAAATAAAAAGTAATTAAACCTCTGCATATTCCTTGTGTACTATAAATACATTAATAAAATAGGCAAAGGAAATCAACTCCTAAATTATTAGCAGTAGTAAAATGCTGAATATTGAAACACAGTTTAATTTATTCATTTATAATTTTTATCAGGCTAAAATAGGCCTCTAGGAGCAATTTAAGCAGTACAATAATGCAATTGTTCACTATAGTCAGCAGTTAGATACGCAGCGACCTCTGTACAAAAACAAATAGCAAACTGACAGCAGAGTCCCATCTTTCAATGTAAATTGATGGCGAATTTACACAAAGCCAGCAGATTGTTCTCTCATCTCTTTTATGAACAAGCAGCTTAGGTATTTCAGTGTGAAAACTACTGGGCAGTGAACCAATGCAGCTGATCTTGTTCAGTGCCCACAGAAAGGGAGAAAAGCTCTAATCATAAAACTTCTAGGCAACCAGCGTATCTCTAAGTTAGCATACATAAAGTGTAAACCTCCTAACCCCAGAACGAACTTAGATGTTGACTATTTGCCCTGGATGTATTTTAGAGATAACTGGTTAAGCCCAAGGCCAAACATAACAAGTAGATGTCATACATTAATAGCAGAGACAATTGGAAATCTTTTAGCCTATGTATTAGACTGTATGTCTGCAAATGAAAGATTAGTAGATAGGCATTTCAAAGCTAAGACTACCAGGGGAAAGATTTCACTGAATATTTCCTTATATGAAAAAGTGCTCTTAATTCCAGTCTGCTGTACAGGGCAGATGACATGTTTCACAATCATCACTAAAATAACATTAACCCACTGAGAAGTTCCAAAACTGCTGTAGCGCAGATCCAATCTGCTGGAAATTCATCAACCTTTCTCAACTTCTGTATACAACTACAAGGAGCACCCACGGCTGAGGAAAAAAACCTGCAACATTGTGTGTCTAAACCAACATACTGCTGATTTTCATATCTCAAAGGACTTCAAGCAGTACTCCTTTTCTGGAGCAGTACTCACAAGTACTGAGAGGAGTGACCTGCTCCTGTTATACTCAAAGATCTAACTGTCCTTTAAAATACTTTTAATATCAAAGTAGGGAAAATATGAGTGGACCAGAGATCTGAATAGTCTCCTTGGTGAAGCTGTAGCTTGATATCCTGCTTATGTCCAGTTTTGGAAGGTTTCCTCCAGAAACATAGGATCATAAGATAATGAAGGGTTGAAAGGCACCTCAGGAGGTCTCTGGTGCAACCTTCTGCTTGAAGCAGGATTGGTTCTGAGGTCAGAGCAAGTTACTCAGGGCTATTACTTTGGTCTGGTTTTGAAACCTCCACGGATGAAGCCTATACGTCTGGCCCACCTACTCCACTGCTTGACTGTGCTGATGCCATGTGGGTCCAAAGCCACTGCAGGGAGTAGTGCTAGACAAAAAATCTAATTTCACAGACTGCCTCCAAACCACCCTGAGGAAAGGCCAGCCCTGTATGCTGCACAGCCTGTATTTTCTTTACATGAAAGAAAGGGCAAATTCTGTTCAGACTGGGATTACAACAATGAACTATGCTTTCAGTAGAGGCTGTCTCAACACTTAAGCAAACTGTATTTGTTGCTGTAAATTCATATTTTGAGCATTTCTTCTTAACCAAGGCAGCTAAGGAAGAGTTGTTTCCAACATACTTAAATTCTAAGGTCACCACCTGAAAGCCAAAGAACAAAGTTACTGATTTAGGCCTTAATTTCATCTGATCTCAAAAGCATCTGCCTCCAGTGAAGAAAGCATAGCAGTGTCTGGACATTAGCTGAACTCCTGCAGAATCTGCTGAGGGTCACCCCATTTCATGGGTGGAACATGTTTTGTGGACATCCTCAGGGATATACATGAAACAATTTTTTATAAACAGCTATTTTAAGATTTTGTTATTCTTTTAAAAGAATGCTTTTAATTTAAGCTTTGTTAAGATGTTTTCTATCTTCTGCTGCCTATCAGTCAGGTGTCTTTCTACTACAGGTTTATTACTCAGGGCCCAAAGACAGAAAAAATGAGTACTAACAATTCGCTGCCAATAAAGGTGGCATTTAACTTGTTTCCAGACCAAAAAATCTCATAAAATATATTGTATCTTCATGGAACATAAACCATTAAATGGACTTCTAACATGTTGTGAGATGTCAAGGAATTATTTATAATCTTGAATGCATATTATGCACGAAGAGAGATTGGTTTATTTGTAAAGACTGTGTAGTTTATTTTTCAACAAGGAATATTATAAAGCCTAACTGAGAAGGGCAATCAAGAAATCTGTGAAACCCTTTTTCACTGTTTCCATAGTAACCTCCTTAATAAGCTAGTAACCTTGGTTAGGGACAACCCTACAAGCAAATACATTGTAAAAATTTCTCACTTTTAATGAATACACACTCGTTGTTTCACTTTTGTATTGTTTTCACAAATATCTTGCCCCTTTATTAGTTTTCTTGTTATCTTTAAGAAGAAAAACCTGAAGCAAAAGAAAACAACCTGCCCTACCCATCACTCTCGGTGTTTAAAAAGGCATGTTTCAGGTACAGTACATTTAATTAGGATTTAACTATATTGGTAGGAAAAAAAAAGGATAACCAAACTCAAAGAGTAAAGGAATTGACTTCCGTGTTTGCCCAGAAAATGACCAAAGCCTTTTCAAGAATATTAAAACTGCAAATTTGGGAGTTAACACCAGCTGCAGAGTCACTCGCCCAGCTCCCTGGTCCTAGCAGATCCAGCGTTCAGCTTTTGCTAAGGCTGCAGCTAAGCAGAGTCAGAGCCACTTGTTGTGGCTTTGGACAACCACAGAGAGAGGACTGAGGGGGAAAAATGATGATTTGGATCAAAAGTTCAGGGAATCAGCCACCAGAGTTTGGATTTAAACTATTTGTGTTGATTTTTCGTACCTGATGAGATGAGATGGGGCACAGGGGCAGCTGGAGACCGGCCTTGCTGTGGCATTGCTGGGGCAGGGGCTGCCATCCCCGGGGGGCTGAGGTGGGGGCCGGGGCTGTGGGCTGGGCAGGGACAGACGGGGTCATTGGTGCTCTCATGGCCCCAACGGGCTGCAAGGTGTGGGTAAAAAGTTTCATACCATGAATCGAAGGGGAAAAAAGCTCCACCCTTGGAGTATTTTACCACATCTAGAAGCATCAGAAAAATAAATATCAACATGACATTTTTATGATCATTATAGAGTCTTGCAGTGCCTGAGTGCTTTGTAGTGGGTGCCAGGCAAACGCAGGATGACAAAGTCCTTGCCTGAACAGGGCACAGTTAAGGCTCCAGTTCTGCACAAGATGCTCACGCTTCAGCATCCGAAAGCAATGCTGCGGCTAAATGCTACGTAATTATTTTTTTTCTTCTGAGGAATTCGTAAATGGATAACATACGAATGTGATTTCATTGCAGACAAGATAGCTACCAGCTATGACACCAGGTTCAATGCTCTTCAAAGTTAATAGTAATTATTTTTAACATGTCGTATTGACTGCTAATAATCTCTGCGGGGATTAATACCTAAGAAAGTATGTATGTGTTGACGATAGAAAGCAGAATGAAGTGTACTGATTTATTGCAACTCTTCATTAAGTTTAAAAGCATTCCACTGTGATGAAGACATCAACCATAGGCTGTGGTATTTTCACACTGCAAAGGAATATTTAAGGGCAGGAAGACAAAGAAAGCAAACAATGTTTTATCTTGAATTCAAGCCAGATTTCACAAAAACAAGACCCTATTCAAATCAGGTTAAAAGTATCCACCACTTTTCCCTGTTAAAGGCATGGATGAAACATATGCTAAAAATTTTACTAGGTAAAGTAATAGCAGTTTACTGTATCGCATAAAGATAAGTGTGTAACTGAATTTCCTGTAAATATTCGAATCTGGATTTTCACTCCCTATTACCTACAATGACATAATTCTGTTGTTTTCTGTGGAATTAGATTTAAACCACTAATTTACGAGACAGAACAAGAAGGACCTTCTCATATTTTTTGCTCAGTAAAATTCTGTTTTAATGTTTTTATTAAAAAGATCAGTTCAAACTCAAAAAATCAGATCAAGAAATAATGTGAAGTTTTAGGTTATATAACAGTTATGATAAGGTTTATTTTAGAGCTCATTTTTAATGAGCTTGCAGAAGAGAGTTATGTATTACGGCTGCAGGTTTTGGACATAGGCAGCACAAAAGCAGAACAAAATCTCACTGCTCTTTACCAAGAAAAATGGAGGTATTGTAAGCTTCTAATTCAAAAGGAAAATTCCTCTTAACTCCAATGGGATCAAGATTTTATCTTGTGTTCCTAATTATTTCCTGGTGAGTTTTACGCATGTGAATATTACCAGCCCAAGTCAGGTCATTAACACAAGTACCTCAACATTCAAATATACTGAATGCATGCTTGTTTCCCAAATGACACGTGGCCCTGCAGTCTGTGCAGATATGTGTCCCCGTGTAACAGAGCTGAAATTCTTCATAAGCATTATCATCAGTTATCTTTCTCAGAGGAAAAGGAGCGCAGTATGTCATTATGTCTAGGACTGTATCACAGTTTGGCTACTAATGGGCATTGGGCCAAAATCCAGGCAAAAACAATTGATGTTATTTATTTTGGAAACCTCTCAGAACAGGGCCTTTCTCTTTCATTGTACTTAGCACACTGTCAACACTTAGAAATAAAAACAAATAATTCAAATTCTGATATTCAGTTTTGGCAAAATGTTCTGAATACTTACCTGAAGAGGATTAATTAGACAGCTGCATCTCTTCTGACCTAGAGGCTGGGTCGCTCATGCCTTCAGCTTTTGATAGCATAACATCTTCATTGGGCCTCCTTGCTCCAGAGACCCTCTCTCCAGAGTGTGAGGTGGCATTTGCAGAATCCTCAAATACAAATGCTGTCTTGTGCCCACCCAGAACTTTTACTTGCAAAAATGCTATACCTTGAATAAACTCACCATTAACTAATCATATTTCCTATAATTCTCCATAAGGGTCAGAGAGAAAGTTTTAGGTGCATTTGGGTTCTTGTCTCTGTAAGTGCTTTGGTAGCAGTATAGGTGGCATTTCCTTCTCTGGACTGATTGATACTATAATCCTGGGCTTTGTGCTCCATATTCTGTACTACTTTACCTATATCTCCTTCAGGCTTATAGAAATGTGTTTTTAAGTATCTTCCTTAGAGGGCTGAAGTGTGTAAGCCCAGTTTATTCAGTCAAAATTTTTCTGAGAACATGTGGAATCTCATCCACGTTGGAATGCTGCTGCTGACCATCTCAACAGTTATCTCCATCTCCAGTCATATCTCGTTCCCACTGGCAGCATTCACAAAGGGAATACTCTATCCTTCCTCCAGCTGGCCACCATTACACTTGCAGGAGGCTCTCACATATACATGGGGCAGAGCTCAGCTTGATGATTGCACTTGGAGTGTACTATTAAAATCATCATATTGCTTTGTTCTCCAGGAACCTTAATAGGTTTGGGGTTATTTATGCAGGAGAGAATAGCTTTCGTGTTTTCTTTCCAGATACATATGATATAACTTCAACATTACTGCCCAAATATGCCTTTTCACTTCCTTTAAATCTTTGTCAAGGTGTGCATTTTAAAAATATTTCTACTTCTGTGTTCTGATCATTTACTGTCAGGTCTAACAGCCCCTCTTATTTCTGTACATGAATTCAGAAGAGAAATTTTTTGGACTCTCAGTTCAGTATTAGGTGAACAATTGCTGATAGAGTTACTTTGTGCCCTATACATGCAGATATATACCAACTGAGGTTTTTAGAATCATAATAAAGTACTTGTAATGTAGCAATACAATCCCAGATTTCATCTACAGACTGTGCATCAAAATAAATATGAAATTCATCCCTCTGTCTCATAACATTCCCTTGGAAAATACTAGATCACAAAAAGTAAACCCAGTAGAGCAATCTTGCAATTTTTTCTGCTTCTGTAGATGCTGTCTCAGTCATTCTGTTGCTTCTCGTTAATGTCACAAAGCCTGTCATAAGTGTATATGTCTCTTCTGCCAAAATAGTTTTACAGTTCCCAGAACCGAAAAAACTACCGTGTGAGAAGGTGCTATAGAAAGTTGCAGTAGACCCCCTTTCATCTGAACTATGCTCTTCAGCAGCTTCAGAGGAATAAAAGTCATCAAAGGCCTAGGCTAGATCTCTTTCTCTACGGTTATTGCCTCGGAGTCTTTTTTTTCTTTCTTTCTGAGTAGACATACTAGAAACTACTCTCTTATTCATTTTCAGTATTAGGTTTCCATCACACCTTCCTTTTGGTCCACTTTCCTGTGGTTTCGGAGGCCTTAGTTGCTGGTGGCTAGTGAGATTCCTTTTCTGGCAGCTTCAGCAAATCCTGAAGTGATCTATCTCTATCTGGAAAACCTCAATTCTTCTCTTCATCCAAAAGCTGATATTGAAGAGAATATTGTCTTTTATAGCTATTAAATAGGCTTTTAGGTTTTTATATAATCTGCAGATAAGGAACTTCCATCTCTGCAAGCCTTTAAGAACAGATTAGACAAGCATTATTAAAAATGACATGGACACTCCTGCTTTGTGGTAGGGCAGTGGACTCTAACACCCTATTTTCTGTGTTGTAATAGCTTTGACCAGCTCCCAGCACCAATAACCAGTTTTCTTCCTCCCCACAGATTGCTCCAGCAAGAAAGAAAGACAGTATTTCAAGACGAGACAGTGAGACCATACAGTCCATGACAGAATTCATAAAATGTCAAGGCTAGTATTACACCCTGCCCAATCGCCTCTGAGAAACATAGCTCAGACTTTGGGTACCATGTAATGAATAGTTACAGGAAATTCTTCATAGTAAACTCACCAAAGTTAAAAAGAATTCCTGAATGCATTTAAGTAAGGAGTAAAATTTAAGAAAATCTTTACTGTTGGTGGTTGTGAGCAGGATCATGTTCAGAGGAGATGTCAGCATTTGTGACAAATTTTCCACCCTATTTTACCATGAATAGCAAGCTACACTTGCATCCCTTAGGTTTTGTCTTTTTAAAAAAAAAAATTCAGAGCTAAACAGCACTAAATGTTCTTCTTGGGATGAAAGATCTCCACTGAGATTACTTATTGTTTCTGTCAGTCACCACTAGGAAGGACCTAGAAATACAGGAATATAAAGTAACTCAAGAAAGCTAAAAGTATATAGTGATAGTCCTGAAAACAAACTAACAACTGCATGTGAAAGTACCTCTGACGTAACAAAACGTGATTCAAATTGGAAAAAACATAGAAAATGTGCTTATAATTCTGCCACCATTACTCAGGAAAATTAAAGTATCTAATCTGGTAGATTGGTTTACTGAAGAAAGACCCATGCCTACCTGACATAACTACTTTCCAAAATTAATAGCACACTTCCAGACACGTGGGCAAACTTTCTAATACTGTGAATTAATTTTAGCTTGGGAATTGAGGATTTCTCTAACTCCCAATTCATAAATTTAGAAACTGGAAAATTCTAAAAGTTGTGTTAATATTAGATTTTAAGGCTTGGTACTGTGGATATTCAGCAAATGGAAATAAATCCTGCTGTTTTCTTGTTTGAATCAATTATTTCTCTCTACTAAATGTACAATGGAACTGAGAAAGCAATAAGGATATGAATCATAAAATGAAAAACTGCAATTGTTTGCCTGAAGTTGTATTGGATTACAAGAGGACATGGATTAAACATTAAATTCAGCTAATGAGAGTAAAAAATCTCTCATACACATTGTGATTGCATGATTTTGCTCTAAATTCTGACAGTATTCTGGACAAGAAAAGTCCGTCATGAGCAGAATGGAAACTATTCATTCTTGCTCTGGCCTGGCAGATAGCCCATTAGCTTTAAATTAAATAAATATCAGCAATAATATTAAATAAAACTTAAATGTTGTCATAAAATGTCAACTATCATTTATTTTATGACTGCTACTCAAAATAATGGTTATTGTTATAACTATGTCAGAGGGAGGTATTTCTCTCTCTGACTTCTAATTTTCTGTATCCGTAAGAAACTTCTAGTTATATTAGGAAACAAGTTGTCATGCCAGATCAAGAGCACTGAGCTGGTGTTGGATTTAGCGATCTCCCAGACTTCTGGCAAAATTGTTTTAATTAGCCTTCTAACAGCGCTTAAACAAATCCTATGGTGCCAGGGAAGGAAGAAATGACTTCTCAGTCAGATAGTTTACTTAGTTCTTTTTCTCCATTGCTATAAATCTTGGTGTGGAGATTATTAGTGACTTCAGACTACTTTTTTTTAAGCAATGAACTGTGACCACTTTTTACCCACTGAAAGTCTTACACACCATTCAAGTATAAATGTCCTGTTTCCACTTGGTTTATTTTCGCACCATTGTTGGGTGCTAAAACAGTTTTACACCATTTATAAGGCATGGACATTTTACCTAATCTGTCGAGACTGTTATGGGTATGCCAAAGTAGAAAAATAGTAGTGGTAACCATGCATGTATGCAGTGCTGTCAGTACATATATTGGAGCCAGACATGTTTGGCTAATCCTAACCCATTCTTTGAATGTCGAATTAACCGGTAGTCATGTACTATGAATTCCATGATACATAGATAAGTTCAGAATATACCTTAATTTGAATATGTGAAATGATCACAAATGCCTCCTCCAAGAGAAATTTGCTTAGAGACTTGTGGGCCAACAAAAGTCTGTGATTTTGTCCACATCTAGTGAAAAAGTTTAGAACTCACTTACCTACAGTCTACAAAGCCCCTGCATGAGGTTTGGCTTTGGACCTTGCATGTTTTCTTCACAAAAGAATTGTTGTCTGTTTCCCGAGCGTGAAGATGAACCGGGGCGAGCGAGCTGACGGTGTGTGTGCGCGCGCGGCCCTGGCATTTCCAGCTGGGCCAGCCCAGCACTCCATGCGGTTAAGTAAACACAGCATGGCTGCCGGGGCAGGCAGCCAAGGCTGAGGCCGGGAGGAGGGGATGAGGCTGGGAGGAAATAAGAGCAAATTCCTCTGAAATGATCTGACAGGAAATGACAGAGTGTCAGCCTTATACAACCGCACTGCGCGCGAGAGAGAGAGGGCGGGAGAAGTTCTTCCTAAACACAGAGCGGTGCCAGATCTCAGTAGGTGAGGATGATGAAATAATAAAGCATTTCCCGTGTGTGTTTTTCATTAGTCCTGTTTTGTTTTTCTTCCAAGTGCTGTGGAAACAGAACAGAAGCCCGTGTTTCAGCCAGGACTGCAATGGTCTCCTCCCATGGGAATAACAGCTGCATAAATAGGAGGGAAGCCCTCAGTGGAATTGCTTCCAACACCTTTCTAATGGAAATAATGATTTGCAAAGCCCAGTTTATACCTTTGCCACGTAATTAGTAGCCAAGATTAAAAGCATTGTTCCAACTCCCAGCATCCTTGAAATCTGGCAAGACCTTAAATATTCCACTGTGTTCCAAAAAGGTAGCCCATAAGTGATCATTGTAAGGACAGTCTTGGCCAGTTGAGTCAAGCCCTTGAATCAATCAACACTTATTATATGGAAATTAACCAGTTTGATGTCAATTAGTGGAAATTTGTTAGCAGACATGACCTATGAGACACTTTATTTTGAATTCCTGGCTCTCCTCATTGAAGCTAGCTAAGATGGGGCTGAGGACCAAGCCACGCATTTCTTAAGACGCAGAGCAGAATCAATTAAAAAAGGAGGTGGAGGGAAGCTGTATCAAAATATGCAAAACGTTTCCTGTTTATTAGGCACAATAAACACAAGGAACTGGATGTCGGATTTTTCCCTACAAAGAGTCAATTTCTAGTCACAGCTCTGGGCGCATAACAGTGTATTCTCTATGTGTCATACTGAGTACAGAAGAAAAAACTGTTGCTAGACTAATGGCAACACCTACCCTCACTTCATACTACTTTTAAACTAAAAATCTTTTCCCACCATGTTCTTATAAATTACATTTTCATATTAAGAAATAGAAGTTTCTAAATTGAGATTTCTGACTTGATCATTAATTTTCCTCCTAAGAATAAATTTCAAAAATCAAAATTTTGGCTAGCTGCTCAAGCCAGAAGCGATGACAGAAGATTGCATTAAGGCCTAAGAACATTAGCTGTCTGGTCCATGGGGCGGATTTGACTTTACTCTGAATTCCACGTTTTGTTTAAAATTAATAAAGTACCCTCGCATAACATTTTACCTGTGTACAGCAGAATCCAGTGTGACAGCCTGCTGCTCTACCATTCATATTAAATACCAGAACCGTGCATTCAATCTCAGAGTTTTACAGCAATCCTAAAACACTCATAGCTAAGAGGGGAATACAGGATCAGAATCTTGCTATAATATGAAATACTCCTGTCAGTTTTGAAGCCAGGGTTTCCACACAGCATGTGGAAACTCCTCTGCAACTCCTATTAATTGACCATGATATATACAGCATGCTACCTTCCCATACAAATGGGTGTTCCTAAGAAAATGAGCCTGATGTTGCCTTCTAGGGCACAAATTCACCAATTCGTTATTTGCAACAACATTGGCCAAAGTTATTGCAACATCCAGAGTTCCAACTTTTACCTAATTTGAAAGCCTTTAAAACTAAGTGTTCTAAAAATTCTCCCAAGCATTTTAAGCTGCTAAGAATAATTTTTCTGCTTGTTTAATTTATAAACAGTTATTAAATGAGCCATTCAATGTAGTGCAGTACAACACTTCCAGAAGCTGACAATGGAGACACCGCTGCCAAATGTAACGTCTTTCCTTTGGTACTGATAGGGGTTCTGTAACCTGCATGATCAATGCAATTTATCACCAGATTCAGGCAGTGACAGCACTTACCTGAGAACAGCCTGATCAAGCTGCAATTATTTCTTGATACTGTTGGCCATCCAAGCTTCTATAATTTCACTAGTAAGAACTGCTTCTAAGGGCAGCAGTGTCTTTTGGAAGGGTCGTGTTCATGCATGACCACACAGCTACATTCAGTAACTTCTAATATCATTGGAAAAGAGATGCTTACATGGAATAGAGTCTTTCTCTGCCCTTGTTTATGTGAATTTAAATCTTAACAATAAACTTTGTTCATTCTACACATAGAGTAAATTAGACACATTATTTTAAAATATGGGCAAACCTTGTTTTTCTCAAAATTAAAGATAACAGTGCCATAAATGTTTAAAGATTAGAAATGTGTAAAATTTATTACAGGGTGCCTAGAGATTGTTCATTTAGTAATGGGTCTGTACATTGCTGCTGAAACAGATGCATAAATGATAGAGGGCTAAAATAAATTTATGAAAGAACATATTTCAATTATATTCAAGTATTTTTTGTATAAAAGTGTTCAAGTATGTTTTGTATTAAAGTGGTAAGCATATGGCAAAAAAGTATGGATCACACTCTAAGGTACTTTTCGTCTCTGTAGATGGTGTCAGAGACTACAGCTAAACTCCCATTTGGAGATTAATATCTGGATAAATCCTTGACTCTGTTGAACCTTATGGGAATTTTGCTATCCACCTTAGTGGATGCAAGACTTTAATTCTGGAATTTTATTTCTGCAGTAATAGAAAAATTGTACATTCAACCTCAGTAGTCTAAGGGCATGTTCCTCAGCCAACAGACAGGTATATTCACTGTGGAACTACCAGGGTAGTTATCAGAACTGTACTTTCCTTAGTTTCCAGAAGATGTTAACTTGGGCTTGCAGTTCCAAGATGAACCCCCTGTTGCAGGACTCAAATACTTTGTGTTGCTATAACACCTTCTCAGTTCACATGATAAAATGGATAGTTTTGGAAATGTCAACACAATGTTCCAAAAATAAGGATTAATTTTTTTTAAAACAAGTTTTAACAAAGCACTTAACTTCTGCTAAATAAATTAACATCATCAGGTTATTGATGTGAAACACTCCCATTGGCTTTAAAAGAGTCATGTTTATGCATGATCACATAGCTACATTCAGTACCCTGTAATATCATTGGAAAAGAGATGCTTACATAAAATAGTCTTTCTCTGCCCTTGTTTATGTGAGTTTAAATCTTAACAGCGAGCATTGCTCAAAAAAATTTTATTTATATTTGTAGGGAGCAGCTTATTCATTCTGAGATTATGAATATGGCCTACCTGTAAATAGGGGACCAAATTCGAACAGTATATTTTGAGTTCCTTGGGGATGTAAGGCAGCTCTTAGGAGAGTCTTCTTGGGCATACAAATTCATGTACAAGCTGCAGAGCTGAGGGGTGGAACTATTATATTATCAATCTTTTCTGTTCCAGTTTTCAATCTAGCCATGTACAGTAAGAGACCTTAAGAACCTTCAAGACCTCAGAGTACAGAACTCCATATCCAAAAGACATTGCTAACCACCAGAAATAGACCCTTTTCTTTTGTCATGACGTCAGGAGGTATTGCAAATAATTTTTAAAAGCTGTCCATATAATGAAAGAACAGAGCTTCCTGTGTCCTTCAGAGCTCTTGCTAACTGCTCTTTGAAGACATAATAATTTTTGAGACAGTATATAATTTTCTCTGACACTTAAAATTGGTTTTTCTATTTATATGAGCTAAGGCAACTGAAAGCTGTGGAATTCAGTGAATCTAATGGTTTTATACTGTACAATTTGCATGTTTCTATAATTTACAGCTCAAAATAATAGGTAAATTCCACACACAAGGGCAAACTGAAAACCCTTTCTGCAGTTCTTCATGTGTAGAAGCTTGATAGCAATGAAGTATGGAGCAAAAACTATTAGAGTACCTACTTGCCACACAGTGACAACAGCTCTGCACCAGCTGTACGAAAATATGCAACACTAAAAACTTGAATGATTTTGGGTTAGATTATTTTAAATTAGAATACCATTGGACACATTCCGTTTAGCTAACAGATTAACTTGGAAATCTTAGAGAAGCTGTCTCTTTTCACTTCATCTTCAACTTTGATTCAGCATTTCACTGATGACTGAATCTGGGTTTGGGTGACTAATGCTTAGTAAATATAAGCAAACACTTCTAGCAGTGCTGCTGTAAGCTAGGCTAGCTATATTACTTGTTCCAGTCTCTGCAGCTGGTTCCTGTCTTAGAGCACCAGCAGGAAGCCTCACACTTTGTCACGGTCTGCAGCTTTCAGGAGAAAACCACTTGCAGTGTCAATTGAACTGTGCGGGTGTTGCTGGCACTAGGCAGAGGTAACAGGCCTCTACATTCAGTGATATCTGTGTACATTGTATTATATACACATATATATAAAAAATATATATAGATTATACATATGTTCTATGAACTGGGATAAGAAAGGAAATCTCTAACATTTCATATTTTAATTGTATGGAATGTTTTCCTGAGGATGGAAAAAGCATGTCATTGATGGTGCACACAGAAGATCTCAACCTTCTCCTGGTGTAATTTGAGTGGCACTTCACTGTATTTTTTCAGATGAAGTGGCACTTCATCACAATTTTTTCGCAAGGCAGGCGTTTCAGGGGATATCTATATTGCGTTATAAGAGCCCATACAGCTTTTTATGGAAGGTGGCTGCTTCTGGATAAACAGCATCTCTTAAATCTGCAAGTCTTTATACGAGGAAAGGACAGATGTTCTGAAGAGAGAGAAATGTCACGTTTTGGGCCCTTAGGATGCAGGCTGGTAAGCCTGAGATATCCTTTGGGTTGTTCCCATCCTCATCTCACTGCAGAATTTTTGTCATGTCAGAGTACAGAAGACAGGCCACTAGGAGCTGTGTGTGTGTCAGCAGAAACAAACAAAACTATAAAAAAATTCCCAATCACATATGCAAGACTCTCTGATATTGAAAAAATGTACAAATATTTTTTTCATACTCATTTAGATACTTGCTTTGAGAACTGTTTTTCTTTGACCCTATACTCATTGCCTCGGATGCAAATACCAACATGTAAGTTTGGTCTGAAAAACTCAATAGATTATATATCTCAAAGCATGTTCTCTCTCAGTTTAATGTGCACCACAACTATTCTGAAAGAACATTAATAAGGTTACAAAGCCAACCATGCCAAAGTTAAGAAATGCTAGAATAATGGAGGTCTGTACAAAGCTAATTAAAACCTACTGCGTATGCACCTAACCACAGCCTTTAGTTACATGACTGCATGCTATTTTTGTCATAAGTTCCATAACATTTTTCTCAAGTTCCAGGATGTGGTAATACTTCATATTCAGGATAAGCAGTGACCACTAAATAAGAAGTTCTTAAATAATCAGTTTTTCTCTTATTGCCAGTGTATGGCCCCATGAATTATTTTGTATCCACTATTCAAAGCGTGTTCTGAAGGCAGAAGTCCTTGTTTTATCAGGCGAAGGCCTGTGATCCTTATCAATACAGCACCTGGGTTCTGTGAAGCATCTATCCTCCTACTATCTCCTTGAGGTAAATAGGTACTACTACCTCTCTTTCACAGCTGTTGACTTAAGGTAGATTGGTATTCAGATTAGAAGTTTCCAATAAATTTGGTGGCTCATTTTAGATGGTTAATTTTGGCAAGAGAGATTAGTAATATGTAGGACTTCATACATTCAAAATTCAGCTGCCAGTGACTTTTGCTGTGAGCAATGTTTAGTGCTGAAAATCACAGCCTATAAGTGTTAGTGACCACCTGCAAATTTGCTGCAGAGCGAGATACATGGCATCACTAAGACACTGTGTGGCAGAGATGAACCCAGGAAGATCCATGGAGAGTTTTCCTTTAGCTGACCTTAATTTTAACTCCTAATTTTTGTTGAGTGATTTCAGAGGTAGTCCAGTTCTGCCATAGACCTGGTCTGGAGCCCTGGTCTTGGGAGAATTATGACAGGTGAAGTATCAGCTGTGACTCACTTGCCCCAAACATCTGAGCTGAAGGAGAATTGACTGGACTAGAGATTTACCATTCACCTGAGCTAACTGGATATGAAGTAAATAGATCACAGAATCACAGAATCACAGAATGGTAGGGGTTGGAAGGGACCTCTGTGGGTCACCTAGTCCAACCCTCCTGCCAAAGCAGGGTCACCTACAGTAGGCTGTAGAGGACCTTGTCCAGGCGGGTCTTGA
>Ga0065711_1003667_pt1 | contig 26901 bp, 9 predicted proteins | sample Hoacrofraction12_FD_59098 | JGI IMG/M metagenome (GOLD analysis project Ga0065711, IMG submission 59098) | Hoatzin crop microbial communities from Cojedes, Venezuela - Epithelial fraction 12 v2 (version 2) | ecosystem: Host-associated > Birds > Digestive system > Esophagus > Crop | place... | reverse complement strand
CCACATTCCATGGACCTTTCCCTTCTGCCTGATCTCCGCTAGAAGCTCCTTGTTTAACCATGCAGGTCTCCTGCCTCCTTTGCTAAATTTCTTTCTCAGGGGGATGCATTACTCCTGTGCTTATTTTGTTAACTTTTTTTCTTTTTTTTTGAAAGAGTAAAACCTGCCCTTGACTAGCGATGATGGTGAAGGATGTCTTCAATGCATTAAGTGGCCAGAGAATGATTCAAATACCTTAAAATGTAATAAAGTTTTTGGCAGGTCTGTTGAGCTCATAGAATTTTAGTAGTTACATTGTTTTGTCATTTTTAAAATCTAACAAGCATTTCTTCACCAGACATTGATGGCTAAGGGTTCTCTTCCTTGCAGTTTGTGGTGGTGTTGTAAAATGAGGCTCTGAGCTACTGCTCTCCCAGGACTATACATCTTTACTGCCAGCATTTCACACTATTTGGCCAGACAGTAATCCTTCACTTGCCTTCCTTAAAGCAAGCCTGTCCCACATTTTTTTGGCAGAAACTAGTCAGCCATTTCTGGTTTGCTGAGGTCTTCTGTCCTTTCTCTCTCCCAAGTCTCACAACTAAACAACACAAAAAGCTGATTATATGCTCTGTTGCTGCAGCACTCACTACCTTCTGAGCCAAAGCCCTTATATTTTAAAATGTTTGCTATATTGGAATACTGGATTAAGAGAGCTAGACAATTAAAATCTGCCACCTTTGCCATGGAAGAAATAAAAGGCAATGAGTGACTTGGAAGTCCAGGTAATAGCTTCCACTTTGAAAATGCACAGTGGTGAATTTTTACTCATTACCTTTGTTCTCTAATATTTTTAAAAGAATACTATTTGGAAACATTGTGCAAAAGTATCCAGGACAATATTATATTTTTGCACCTCTTGGGTACTTTTGAAATGGACTCAGGGAACACGTGTTTTTAAGGAGAGAAAGTATATTTTTGGTAAATTGCTACAATGACAGAGTATGCTTGCACTCTTCACAGTTACTTTCTATTTATGATAGAGAATCACCATAATTCACTCAGGGCCAGCTCTGAAACTTAAACTTCACTCTAACTAGCTGTGTACAGTTGCTTAATGTAGACCAAAGTCTTATGACTCCTAACATTTTCACAACCACATTAATTAACCATCTTTTAATTAGTATAGAGGGTCAACTGAACTCATAGCAGTTACTTCATATGAACTGTGGCAGGGACACAGTAAGTATGTACAGTATACTACCAAAACACAGAACAGTAGTAGCAGACTTCTGCCGTTCCCGTTACAGCTCAAGATTTTGCCATGCAATGATTTTCATTTAACGGGTAGTCACAGAGAACTCGGTGTACATAGGTTGTTTCCAATAACTAAAGATGTTTCATCATTCCCATAATACCAAGAGAGGTTTCATCAAGATCTCCTGGGCTGTTCAGCTTTTCAAACACAACCAGTTTTCCCATTTGTGCATTTCTTAAAGACTTCAATCTCTAGCAAACTTTACCTTTACAAAAATTATTATTACATGGAGAAAAGGGAACTGACTTTGACACAGGGCAGTTTGACATTGTTGCTGTTAGCTGTGCAACAAACCCTTTTTAGATCAAGTGCTCTTGATGTTTAGCATGTAGTGACAAAGCAGCATGTAATTTCCATGATGTACCGTCTATCCAAGGCATACAAAAATCTTTGATTTCCTTCTGAAGTGCTCTCACTCCTTCTCTTTCCTTCCTTCTTTCTTGCTTTCATTCCTTCCTTCTTTCTCTCCATCCGTCTTTCTCTCCTTCCCTCCTTTGTTTCTGTCAATAATTTTCCTGGTAGTCTTCCATACGCATGCCAAAATCTTCCAACATTTGTCTCACCTGGCAGCTTAAATGACATGACTATCTATGACATTCTACTAGCTACTCCACTTTTTTTTTCCCTCCCTCTGCCAACATAGTTTTATGATTACTCATCAGACCCACAGCCCTATCAAGGTGGTAGAAGGACTAACATGAAGGACTGGTGCCTCCTTCCGTATATGACTCACAACAAATAAATAAACACCTGTATGCAAACACAGGTTTGTTAACACATTCAGTCGAAGTACCTGAACTAAGCGGTCTGTAGCATGAATGCTGACAATCTGAAAGATTAACCCATCCTACTCGTTATGTATTTCAACACATATGACAACAGTAAAGCACTCATACAGAATGTCATAAAAAGTAATGTTGTAACTGAGTATTTTCTGGAGAGCTCTGCAAGGCTGGATGAGAGATTCTTCACTTGCTTAACAGCGTGTTTTCACATTTTCCATGTTATCTTTACAGCACTGACTTTTCAGGCTGTTTGACCTCTGCTACATTATACAGCAGCACTGCCTAAAGTATTTTTAGGGAGAATGCAGATGTATCACAGATGGAGAGGACAAGGGTGCAACAGGACAATACCTGAGAATGCTTGGAGACCCAGTGGCGCAAGACATTTAGGACGCGATTCGTGGCTGCTCTGCGTATTATGAACTCTTTGTCGCACATGCGTTCAGAATTGTTAAATCCTGTGTGGAAAAAACACACATTAAAGTTAATGGAGGTAGCAAAAATTCAAATACAGTATGAATAACTTGGGTAAACTGAAAACTCATACAACATCTATGTGTAATAAAAGGAAAGATGCCTATATAGACTTTCAAATATGACCATTTAGACTGCTGAAATTCTGCAGGATCAGTAGAACACAACTATGTCCGTCATAAATAACGCAAACATCTCTTTGGGTCAGTGTGCAGTTTTAGAAAGATGAAGAATACCTGCCTGCATCATTAACGTCAGGTCTCGCACTAGTATGGAAGAAAATAACAGTAAAAACCAGAACCAGCTCAAAAACATACAGGGCCTGTAATCAAGCACATTACAGAAGGAAAGTGAGCATGATTTAGAAAGGGGAAAGAGGTAAATTTCAGAAGTCGTAAAGAAACAGGGGAGGATAGTAATTTAAACACAGAGGAGAAGAAGATAAATACAAGAAATCTTCCTTTGTAAGAGCAGTATTGTACAGGTTCTACTAGCCAACAGAAACTGTTAAAACAAGCTATTTGGTTTTTTACCCCTGGGGTGACAAGAAAGTGGGAAGGTATACAGAAAACACATTTACAACCCCAGCTGCTTGAAAACAAAGATTTGCCAACTACAGCATTTCCCCACACATCTTGTAAAGACAACTTTTTTTTTGTCAGCAATATTTGCTTATAAAGAAATGGTTTTAAAAACAAATGAGAAATTTTCTTCCTACATTCACACTATTTCTGCTTGCTTTTCTCACTCCGCTTTAGCTCTATCATAAATGCAATCTGTATCATAAAATAAATATTACATTATTTTTAAAATAATACAATTATTACACTAAACCCTCAAATTTTTTAAAAAATTGATAACTCTGAAGATACACTTGAGAAGTTTAAATTTTTCTAAGTTTCTGTTAGATTTGATCTTACACTGTGCTGCTTTCCATTCCACTTGGTGCAGAAACCAAGGAACAACTGGAAACACCCTTCCATACAACCAGTCCTTTACTATTTTTTTTGCCATAAAAGCTGTTCTAAAGCCTGTGTATTATTATAAATAGCAAAGGCAGATTAAACTTCTATTTACTCTGTGAGAAAGCCATTGGAGGTATTCTTAGAGGCTAGTATTAGTTTTGCTCTATTTTTATTAAAGATAATCCGAAAAATCCAAATTGCTGCTCTATAGTTTTGGAAAGATAAGCAGGTAAAGAGAAGTTTAACCACAGTCTTACATCTTTTACTGCAGGTTGAATCCCAAGCCCCAAATGTATTTTCTACACTTATGTTTCATGGAAGTTTTTTAAATATGGCATAGTACACTGTAGTTGACATCTAAGATTTAATATCAAAGGAAGTTTCATATTAAAACGTCTTCAGGAGTTTCACTGCCCATAAACAGCAAAGTAAACAAAATCTCTGAGGCTTTACTCAGTAAAAGGTAACCTAGGCAACATTTTGTGTGTTAATTTCCTATGCCTTTCACAGTAACCTCTTGCAGAAGCAATTAGGCATACACCTTATAAACTGTTCAATTAGCCACTTAATTGCAGCAATGAAAGCCACAATGAAAATTATGTATTAAAGCAGTGGAGTCTTTATCAAAGTAACATTAAGGAAAAGAAGTTTCAGTAAGCTGGAAGGAAAACAGAAAGAAGCCTACAGAGACAGTTTTCAGTTAGCTGCAAAAAGAATTAAAAGAGCAAGAAAGGAAAAAGGAAAACCACCAGAGACCACTTCAGCAAACTTCTATGGCCCTTAGAATTTCATCAATTTTTAAGCAGTAATTAGCTTGTTGTGAAGAATCAGCAACATGTTCACTCACATCCACATTGTCAGTACTTAATGTTGATGTTTCGAACTTCATGAATGGAGATCTTCAGTTTTGGAAGAAAAGAACTTAGCCGAACATAGCTGCACATGTGAATTTAACTCCAAGTGGGTGACTCATTGCACATCTTCAGATAAAAGACTTCAAGTAAATAACTAAATCAGCAAAACACATTTTTTTCAAAATAAAACTGGAAATCTATTAACTCCATTCTGACCTTGTTTTTAAATACCACATAACTCGGAAAGCCAGGATGCGTTTTTTTCTTCACACAACATTCATAATTTATTGTTCTTTATAGACACAAAAAAGAATCCGTAAGTCCTCAAGCAACACTCACTGTCCAAGACTTAAATTTGCAGATTTGGAAATGGAATGGAGTGAAATAACCACTGTTCTCTGTATACTGGCTTAGCGTCCTTCCATTTGGATGTCTGGTTTACCTCAAGGTTTTCCTTCAGGACTTGTTTTGAGTGACAGTAGATTTCAGGTAGGTTCCAGATTCAGTAGCTTTGAAAACAGCTCAGCAGAGTTAGGCCTGAAGTCAGAGCCAGTTATGCTGGAGAATAACATATGGCGTCCTTGGACCTTCCTGAGGCAACTGAGACTGGAGCAGGACAAAGCTACTGGGACTTGTAGTGTTCAAAAATAGAAGCCTCTGCCTCTGTTCCTCTTCTAAGATCTACTGTGCTTTTCCCAAGCAAATGCTTCTGCATAGACATGGCAGGAACACAGAGCAGTTCAGGACAGAGGGACTGATCATACTCCCCCTTCAAAAAGCAGTGATATTGTTCTGGGCAATGCTGAAGACTTGCACTACAAGAGAGATGAAGAACTGCCCATCATGAAGACAGAGGTGTGCAAGTCATCCCTGACGGGTGTGGACAGATCTTCAGAAGCAAAGCATATGAAATTCTTTAGGTCTATCACCAGAAGACATTGCAAAGCGTGAACCTGTTGAATGGCATTTAGCACACTGCTGTCTCTTAGCTTTTCAATCCTGAACTGACTTGTGACTGAAGTGGGAGCCACAACTGACAGCATCAGGCAGAGATGGTTACCATCCACATCATTAAAATGCCTATCAGGCACAGGTTAATTAGATCAGTCTCAAAATTAGAAGCTACTTAATAACTGCTGCTATTCACTAGATAAGCTTAAGTGGATTTATATATATGATTTTAAAATTAAAATTATAAACAATAGCCACCATTTTTTGATCTATTCACCTACATATCAGAAGACTGTATGAAGAGTAAAGTTACACATAGACAGGTATCAGCAAATCTGCTAAAAATTAATGTGTCAGCTCCCTCCCGATCAGTACTGCAACAGCTAAAAACCTCACCATTTAAAACACTGGATTGTATCACTCCTGATGCTACGAAAATTATGTCATGCTATTAACCTAAAGAAAGTTAGTGAATATTGAAGGTGAAAGCAAAAGAAATCTCAGTAGTTCTTACAGTCACTGAATACAATTTTTCATTAACCAAAAGGTGAAAACATGTAAGAGAAAAGCTACTCAAGAACATTCATTTCAGGATCTGACAAAACTCAGAAAAAAAAGAAAAAATGTCAGCTGCAAACAAGCAAGATCAGTAAGCATAATTTCTCTTTGGTCTTCTTTGATAGAAAAGGCCTAAACAAAACAGTAAAAAAGCCCCAATAAAAACTTATTGCTATAGCTGCATTAATATAGAAGCAGAAATGTAAAACCAAGTCTTTGGCTAGCATTGGTTTTGCTCCTCCTAATTTCTGAAGTCACATGGACTTTGGGACAGAAGCTGCAAAGTGGAGATAACCAGACTAAGATCTGATGAAGCCACTGCAAAAGCTATCTAAGCAGACACCAGTAAGCTTTGATGGTGCCTTCTGTTCTTCCTGCACTTTTCACCGTGCAAATTCCTTCTAATACATCAGCTTTACTGCTGCTCCTTACTTCCTCCTCTGTCTTTCTGCCCACCTAAACCGCTCCTAATATAACTCCAAACAAAACCCTGAGCCACCATGACAACTGCAACTACTCCATATGCATAGCCTGCTTGTTTATGCGTATTTTAAAGAGCCCAGTATACAGCCTTCTCTGGTTCTGCACCTTCATGTCGCCACTTATAGACAGCCCATGTGTCTGCTTTGTCTACACTGCAAAAGGTAACCTAAATCCTCCAGCCCTGTCTCAGCTTTGCAACAGGTAGCAGTGGTGCTGGTCTAGCAGGAACGCCAAGCTATCTCACCTAATGCAAAAACACAGGTGACAGCCAGAACCTTGCTGGGCCACACATCACCTGTTCCGCCTGTCCATATGAAACAGGACCTGCACCAACTGACTATGCAAAGTATGCAGTAGGAAATTTTGTTGTGGTTTGACCTTTGTAGGCAGCTAAAAGAAAGGGTGCTGACCCACAGATCAGAACTGAGGCTTCAGGTCAGGTGTTCACCTGCAAGGAACAAGGGTTTCATCACATCTCTAAGGCATATCTCAGAGACCATCCTATTAAACAGTTTCCAGTTAACCTTTTAGCATTGTTACATCTGCTCCACTATTCCCCATACACTTTTCCTAACTATTCTGAGGATAGGAACAGTTTTTAACTCTGATTATACAGTCCCTAGCACATTATCATTCCTATCCATGACTTGACTTGGAGGCACTCTTACCCATGTAGGCTATAAATCTAGGTGGGCTGAAAGAATAACAAAATAGCCGTATCTGATCGGATAAAATTTCATCTAGCTTGGTATCCAGAAGCTTGTGAAAAGAGATCTTTAAAAGGGGGCAATTCTGAAGCGGTCTTTCCCATAGTGTGTTATCCTGGGCATTGAGCAGTTTGGGGGCTAACTACACACATTACACTTGAATCAGAAGGAAAGTAGGCATGTTTTCTTTTAAGTTCATCTTCATTGTGGTTCCAGGAGAGGAGAGAGGTGAAGGGTCCCATCTAGAAGGATGCCAATCTTTGCAATACATCAGTCAGGATTCTGGATAGAACTGCCCACATTCAGACCCCATGGTGAAATAAACTGAAACACTCCATGGTGAATATCCGTTTATCTCCTGAAGGAAGCAATCTTTCCACATTAGAAATATCAGCAGTATTTCTGATCATTAATCATCTTAGTGGGCATCTGCTTCAGTGAGTGCTACTTTCAAGCAATGTTTTTTCCCCAGTATCTATTGAGATTAATATACACTATTCCACAAATAGTTTCTTCACATAACGGTGATGCAGAAATTTTACCACAGGCTGTCAAACACAGTGATAAACTGCTAGTTTCAGTGAATTACTTCTTTCAGTATAATTTAATCACTCTGATCATGCACTTGTCTTCAGATTATGTTATGCAAAATCCAGTGTCAGCTTCAGATGTTTTTCTTACATGCACTATAATCAAAACTAATATTTTTATAGCTTCCACTATAACCAGACTAAAAAAAAAAGGTGCTGAATAAACATAAATCTCAACATCTGCAGACAAAAACAAATTATGACAATATCTTGCACATAGATAGTTCTTCTCATGTTAAAGTATAAAGCACTTTTCAGTCATAGGTATCATCATCTATCCCATTTATAAAGCAAAAAACCCACAGGCAATCAATACCTGCAGGTAGGATGTGTCTGTGTTTCCACCTTTGGAACTGCTGCACTCAGGACCAGATTCAAAGATCTCATCACATGCCAGTGTGAGACAGAGAACAGATTCTCTCCTGAAAAGCTGCTGAGAAGTCCCTGTAGCAAAATCGTATCCTTCTTTTCCTTATTCTACTGAACAAACCTGAATCTATCAGCAATTTACATTATTTTATCTTTAAAATCCACCTTCTTCAAGAGGAATATTTGTATTGTGTTAAATTCCACACTGTATATGTTAAAGAAATCAAACAAACCACATTTGCTTTTCTATTTGTTAAAAACTCTGTCTAGCTACTGTAATTGTATTCTCTGCAATTTATTTTTCTGCATTAAAACAGCAGCATACAATTCCTGACCACAGTAACTAATTTGTCAAAAGTTTTTCAGGGTTTATCTAGACAAAAAATCATTTTCATTCACAAGATTTAGGGGTAAATTGTCTGAGGTTATAAAGAGTGACTTCAACAAGTTTCTGGTGTCTTTGTTAGTAAAAAACTTCATTTCAGAAAAAGATTTTATGTGTCATTTTCACTGAAATACTCTGGAATCATGTACTGAAACTGCGTTAGCACCTAACATAGGAGAAAATTGCTCTCCAGCCTTTGAGCAGGTCACAGCAAACCCCACAGAGTCCCAGGGAAGTGGAAGGGGAACATTCATGGTTCACAAAACAGATGACAAACAATTAACAAAAGGAGTCAAATCCAGCTGTCTTGTGGTTTTTTTCTTTCTTCTGATAAATCCGCTTATGGGTACGAGTTGTAGGCCAGTTTCACGATGCAGCCTGGCTCAAATCCTGAAAGCTTAGGCTTGGCAAACATCAGTGCTACTTTCTGACCTGGACAAAGCATAAATACAAATCCCAGGCTTGGAGCAGTTTTCATCGACAGATTAAAACTGAAAAAGCCTCTCCAATATATGCAGTACCAAAGAAAAGCCTTCCCTATATATATGTACCACAAAACTAATTATAAGAAGTCTTCCCTTTACATACCTACCGAAGTTTGGATGACTGTTTAAAGATACCCATCTTTATTGGTCATACATTCTCAAGCAAAAGATTGGGTTTCACCCACGTTCACAGAAATGCGTCACAGAGCAAGCAGACTAACATGTGTAAGAAATCTAAACTGCCAGTGATCCTGCTCTCCTTTTCATTTCTTTAATTATCATATCAGGTTGCCATCCACTAGCCAGCTGAAGAATGGCAGAACTGGAAAAGCAGACCATATTAAAGAAGCATAAAGTTGATGAACTCCCACTCAGTGCATACAGAAAGGTATATTTGATCAACAATATAATTATTCCTTTTTTTTTTAGTAACTATCAAATGTGTGCATTCAGATTTATAATGGAGCAGGTCACATGAGCAGTCTGAGGCTTGAGAGCAGGAGCTATCAAGTCCAGCCATGATCTTTGTGCTACCTCAGTTTAAGAAAGAGGTGTATTATTTAACTGTTCACTATGCCAGGGTTTGAGGTTGTTTCACAAAGGACTATATACTCATTCAGCATCAGAACAAGTGACTATTAAAAAGCAGAAGAAATCAAGTGTCCAATGCAATTCAGGCTTTTAACTTCACTTTCACTGGTCCTTGGGACATATAACATGATCTTGTTCTAAGAAATATGCTGCTGAAAATCCCTGTTGTAACCACCCACGTCAGAAATAATTCCAAGTATGTATTTGATTCTTCTGTCTAAAGCCTCCACCACAAATACAATCTAACTATCAAATCAAGTCAAGGGATTATAGTCTTAGTAAGGTAAATCCCACGGATTCACATGCACCAGTTGATGTACAATAGTTTAACAAAGACAGAGCTATAGTGTCTGTATAATTTCTGCAAAACATTTAAGTGAAAGGTCAGTAAGATACTATTAACTTCTAATAATAACATTAAGGTTGCTCTGAGAATTACAATAATCTAAGCGGTTATATGGTTAAACATGAGTACCACAAAGAACAAAAATATTCCTTTAAACTCAAAGAACTGTTCAAATTTGAAAATTTTCCCCTTAAAAACAGGGTTATTGTTATAGATATAACTGGCATACACTCTTGGGATTTCTGATCTTTTAATAGAGATACTCTTTCAGGAGACTGTATCAGAGTCTCACACTTGGAAGAAAATCTTTAAAAATTGTTAAACACTGAAAACACACTTGCAGTTACAAGTTGCATAACTTGTTATTAAAAATCCATAACTTTACTTAGAAGTAAAAACCACCAAAGAGTCTAATTATTATTTTTTTTTTTGTAAAATTCAGCAGCAGTACAGGATTACATCTTTCTTTTTGGCATATTTTGATAAATATGTGGGTTCAGAGAAAATCGCATTGTTCACTCCTCTTCTATAGAGAGAAAAGAACACGTGCATGCATTTATGTATGTTGTAATCGCACAGGGAATGCGTAGCTATCACTTCAGACTACTACACTTTTGTAGGATGCATTTTCCACAACTGCAAGCAGCAGTAACTCTGTTCCCACTGGAGAACACCCTGTTCTTTCGTCAGTTCAGCAACCGCATGGAGAAAAAACGAGGAGTTCTTGTCATCACCAAAACTTAATGCTAAATTTTGGTGCACCTGCATACATCTTCAAAACCGTATTTGCACACAAGACGTTTATGAGTGTACACGCACATGTAAACTCATAGTCCAATTTTTCTAGTGAAGTCTTAGGTGAAACTATCCAAATCTTGTGCCTTTATTTATAGATATAGCTCTAGAAAAAAACTTGAATTTCAAAGGCTGTTGTTGCCAATTGTGTTTACACACTGCAGAATATCATGACAAATGTGCAATGTGGCAGCACAATTTTTTCCTTTGACTTATTTATATAAAAGAACTACAGGAACAATTGACAAAGAAGAAAAGCCATTATTTTTGTGACTGTTTTAGTACATCTTAAGCACTTTTTTTTAACTGCAGTAATGTTTGAATTATCTTCCGTGAATAATGACAAGAATGGCAACACTGCAGTTGATATTTCTGTGAATTTGTACGTCAGCCAAGTGCATTTGCCTGTGTTCCTGCTATGCCTTCGTCTTCAGGGAAGATATAAGCAATTTTTACCTGCTGATGTAATTCTCAATTTTGAGTGATCTCCAGCTCTTGGTTTCTTTAATTACACATTGTCTACACTCTCAACCTGCTCCATTAGCAATATGAAGAGTATAGCAGATCTTTTTTGCATAATGCTCATAGTCTTTTCAAGTACTATTCAAAGTAAGCTTTCAGACCTTCAACATGCTCTATGTGCCCTGCCACAACAAGGAAAGCTAAAATAAAGTCTATGACAATGTACACCTAGAAACAGAAAACTGCAAAAAATGCTTTTGGAATTTTTTCCTTTAGTTGGGCTTGGGCTGGGCTTTTTTGCACAAGCTAAAGGAAGTAGTTTGCAAAATTATTCAGATTTTTTTTTATGACAATAGGAGTAAAGGTTAAATGGAAAAGAGGCGATAATTCCAAAGAGCCAAATGCATCATTTTTCAGACCATCTGTGAACGGATAGTTGACTGTCATGCAAAATAAAAACTGGCAGGATGCGTAGTAGTCAACAAAAAGAAATCTCTGAACATTACATCCAACTCATAAGCAGCTTCCAGACCATTTATGATTGGGCCACAAACCAAGCAACTCAATAGCAGCATAAATGAACATTAATTACACAAGCAAAGCTTAGGGTCAGGGAAAAAAAAAAGGCGGAAAAATACCCTCAATCAAAAAATCCTCCCAAAACTTCTCTCCCCACCCTACGCACACCACTGGCATGCCCCAAACACAAGGGAGATACTCGGGAATCTAAACAAACCTGCCTTCATTATGAACCTAGACCTTTTGGTCAAATTTCCTACTTGCAACGTCAACATACAAGGGCTTGTTTCCTGAATGCAGTGGTCACAGCTTCATTCCAGCTTCTCTCCTCCTCAGTTTAGGAGGGCAGAGGGAGATAGTACCTAAGTACTTGCCAGAGAAGCTCAGCTAAACCACCAGAAAACATGTATTCAACACACTCCATCAAATCAATCACAGTAGGATGTGGTGACCCGTTTTGGGGGGGCAGGAATAGGGACTGTACTAGTCTCCTTTCTCAGATGAAGAAGGAATTTTTCTCTCAGTGCCAGTTTGGCTGCACAGATCTACAAAACAAAGAGTTTTCCTTGCAGCTGCTCAGGACTTAGTGCAATGGGTCAGGAAACACATGGTTCACAGTGTCATAACTCAGGACAGTGCAAATAGTTTTTTCCTGAGTAGTCAGCTCCTTCAATAAACTAGAATAAGACAATAATTCAAGAGAGAGGAACACATTAAAAAAGGGGATCCTAAATTTCTCCTAAAGTAAAAAAAATATTTAAAAATCATCATTTTCCCGGGGCTCTTAACTCCCAAAAGTAGGGATCACTTAAGACAAAATTAACCTTCATTTTTAAGTCATTGTTTTAATTCAAAGTTATTGCTCTAAAAAAACTGCAAAAGGAAATTCAACTCTATCTGGGCATGAATGTTTAGCCAGTTGTCTAAAATTGCTAAGCAACAATTTTGTTAAATTCAAAGGGCTCCTAATTCAGGAACAAAAATAGAAGACTATTCAAATACAGTACGGAGTAGGTGAATATTCAGAGGAAAGGAATTCAGGGTTATTGAATTAGAAGGCAGATTCCCAACAAATCAGTTTTAATCTCTGTTTTCATTTTGCTACCTATTTCCCAGTAAAATATCCTCTGGCAGGAGAAAACATACATGAATGTCTCATAAAAGCAGCCTGGTGAACGAGTGTTAAAACTACAGCCTGGAACAGGCTCAAAGAGTTGCAGTCAATGGCTCGATGTCCAGGTGGAGACCAGTGACGAGTGGTGTGCCTCAGGTGTCGGTACTGGGGCCGGGGCTGTTCAATATCTTTGTCGCGACATGGACAGTGGGACTGAGTGCACCCTCAGCAAGTTTGCCGATGACACCAAGCTGTGTGGTGTGGTTGACACACTGGAGGGAAGGGAAGCCATTCAGAGGGACCTTGACAGGCTGGAGAGGTGGGCCTGCGTGAAGCGCATGGAGTTCAACAAGGGCAAGTGCAAGGTCCTGCATGTGGGTCGGGGAAATCCCAAACACAAGTACAGGCTGGGTGGACAGTGGCTTGAGAGCAGCCCTGAGGAAAAGGACTTGGGGGTACTGGTGCATGAGAAGCTCAACATGACCCAGCAACTTGCGCTTGCAGCCCAGAAAGCCAACCGTATCCCGGGCTGCATCAAGAGAAGCGTGGCCATCAGGTCAAGGGAAGTGATTCTGCCCCTTTGCTCCGCTCTTGTGAGACCCCACCTGGAGTCCTGCATCCAGCTCTGGGGCCCCCAACATAGGAAGGACATGGATGTGTTCGAGTGGGTCCAGAGGAGGGCCATGAAGATGATCAGAGGGCTGGAGTACCTCTCCTACGAGGACAGGCTGAGGGAGTTGGGGCTGTTCAGCCTGGAGAAGAGAAGGCTCCGGGGCGACCTTAGAGCAACCTTCCAGTACCTGAAGGGGGCCTACAGGAAGGATGGGGAGGGGCTTTTCACAAGGGTGTGTAGTGATAGGTCAGAGGGGAATGGCTGTAAACTAAAAGAGGGCAGATTTAGATTAGATATTCGGAAGAAATTCTTCACCATGAGGGTGGTGAGGTCCTGGAACAGGTTGCCCAGAGAAGTTGTGGATGCCTCCTCCCTGGCAGTGTTCAAAGCCAGGTTGGATGGAGCTCTGAGCAACCTGGTCTAGTGGAAGATGTTCCTGCTCACGACAGGGGGGCTGGAACCAGACGATCTTTAAGGTCCCTTCCAACCTTTACCATTCTATGATTCTATGATTGTCATCAGTCCCCACTGACCCCACACATCACACACACCGAGCCCCCCAGCCAGCCTGGTGGGTTGGTCACTATGTTAGCACTGGCCACCTCTACTCTGGTAACGACATCTGCACAACTCCTGAGGACCCTCCAGCCACCAGGAAGGAAAGCTGGTTGGTCTACATCAGCAGTTGTTATCACACAATCTTTTGATGGAGAACAGTGTCAGCTGTAGAATAAGTCAAACAGTACTTCCCACCTAGAGTTTTTAATTGAAATGGGGAACTCCAAGGAATTTCGGTGTACTGGTCTCAATGCTTCTCAAAACTCCCTGAATCTGCATAAGTTGGTCTGGAAATCTCATTAAAATGTGTTCCCAAGACGGAACTAGTACTCACTTTCCCAGATCCTGGCTAGAGCCATCAGTCAACCAAAAACGACAAGTAAATAAACTTGGTTGTCCTGCATAAAGAATCAGGGGAGGATAACAAATCCTACACCAACCATTTTCTTTCTTGGAACTAAGCATCTTAGATCCCTGATAGAAAGGGCAGACTGTGGAGGGTCACAATGCAAGCAGGGTTGATAAGCATGCCTGAAACAATTTCACTGATTTGATGCTAGCCCATATCTCTGAAAGGATGTTAGATGCCCACAAATTCAATCTTGAAGTTCCATGTGGGAACCCATGACCTGAAGAAGTATACTTAAAATTAACGTCTGCTTCCAACTGCTTGGGAACAGTCTCTGTGATACATGCGATCCCATTGTGCCAATTTACTCCTGTGAAGAGTTGTCCCACTGGGATAAGCTGCAGATTCAAAAGAATGAAATTCTTTGCATCTTTCAGGTCTGGATTCAGAAGGAAAATGTTTCACAAAGATTTTCCACTACAAGGAATAAGATGTTTTAACCTAGAAAATCACTGCAATGCAAAATTACTGTAACTATTACTAATAGCAATGTTTATGGCATCATATGGAATATCAACTTGAAAAAGACACACACTTTCTGTTTTTTTCTTTAGATATGGATACTTATGTACAAAGCCAGAAAGTAATCTATACTTTTCCAAAGGTTAGCTTCTAACCACTGATATGATCTGAAGCATTTATTACAGCACAACACAGCAGTGTGTTGTCCGTATATACACATAATGTAGAAACCATCTCGACATCACTGTCAGGTACTGCTCGCCTTTCACGTAACATTCATCATAGCAAGGAAATCTCTCCCTGCCTTCTCACAATGGAAAAAGGAAAGTTATAATTTCCCTTACTAACCTCGCTTAATTCTAATCTTTACTGAATTCCATACTAACTCAGCTGCCTACTCCAGAATTTCCATCTCAGGAAACATAATGCTGTAATGCCCCATTATTATTCCTCTGTTCAGAATCAGGGAAATTCTCACTGAACAGTAGAGCTGATATACTTGAACAGGGAACTATATACTTGCATTAATCTGTGTGCAAGACGGTGAGAAAATACTGTGTCTGATTAAAGCATAATGTATGTTTTTCAATTTCAGCGATCAACAGGATCCCACTGGGAGTGTGTGCCTTCATTATTTTGCATGGTACATCGCCAAGTCACATCACTCAGCTTAAGTGCTGAACGCACCTGGCAGCAGTACGTACAGCTACAGTGCCTCCTCTTGCCGCAGTCAGACGTATATAACTACAGACACACGGACATGAACATAGGATCCAATTTCTCTTGTATCATTTGGCACAAGCTGTGTCATTCCATTACTCCAATTAGTGCTTGTGCCAGAACAAACAAAACAAAAATATTGTGACACTGGGAGCTGGCAAGTAGTTTGAATGACTACAGAACAGCACCACTGGTCACAACCTAAAGTTAGGCAGCTCTCAATAAAAACTCTTGTTCAACTTCCCGATGCTAATTTTGGCCTTTTAAAACAAGCAGTCATCCTTAATCAATCTGTGCCTGATTTATCAGAATGGAAAGGCGTAACATGACCCGCTGTGTAATCTGGATCTCTATGAAACATGAATTATTACTTTTACGTAATTTTTACCCATCTAACGTTGTGACAGTAATCAAGCAAGGATAAAGTATGTCAGACTTAGAGCCCACAGGTCTCATCGGGCTCAACTTCAGTGCTTATGCAGCTGTCAAGAAATATGTCACCTGGAAAGAAGTCCATTTACATTTGTTATTGATGTTACAGTTAGGGTATGTTATGGCAGACAAACTCCTACAGCACCTCTGAGGAGATCGGGACTTTCTGTATTCATTTCAGTGGCTCCTGAATTTGACACTTTCACATCGATCACAGGCTCTTAAAGTTGACATTTTTGCCTAAGTATTTCCACACTGTCTGAAATCAAGATTTGGCAGCTTTACATCAGAAGTGGTCAAACAAAGTACAGAAAGAGCCTACAACGTTTTATCCCAGGCAGTGATCAAGAATACAAGAATAGCCAAGCCAAAATAAATCAGACTCTTGCACTGCAAAAGGGTTACACACTTCCCTCTGTACACCTTTTTTATCACTAATACATAATTTATGCATATTATTAATGCAGTAATGCATAACTGATTATCAGTGGAAAGTAGCACAGAACAACTTTTTATACAAAGTTTAAGAAAGGAACTTGATTCCTCCATAGACAGCGACGTGACCGCAGGACCATCGATCCAGAACTCACAGACTGTAGTAGATGCATTGCCAACCCTGGAAACTAGTAAGTGGCAGCGCATGGAAGTGACACCAGCAGGTACTTTTGAATGCTCAGGCATACTGAATTGCTTCAAAGAAAGCTAGTGCTTGCATTTGGCAGCTGCAGCTAGCAGATTAACGGAGCAGGTTTTGCACTTGATTTGTTGAAAATCTGCTGCAGCTGCAATGGACTGTCTGATCACTTCTGCAGACAGACTGTAAAAGCTATGGAAAAGCAGATAATACTAGAGAATGGTCTGGTCAACAGGCTGATCAGTTTTGCTAGGCTAAAACCAAGCACAACTTAGATTAAGATTGCTTCTCTGAACCACCAGAGTGAATTTGTGAAAAGAGGAGGAGCTGGTTGTACTTTCTCTGCATAACAAAGAGTCTGCTTCAGCTATTTACCTTTACTCACGTAAATAACTCAAAGGTAATTTAGCACCAGAGTATGTGCAGGCAATTAACTGAAAGCACAGTATACAAGCAATTTTTTTGTAGATGCTTCAAAAGTTCAAGCTGTTATTTTAATTGCTCCTTTCAATCACTAAAATCAGAGAATATAAAACCATCTTTCCACCTTTCCAGCATGGGGCAGATTTTCCTACATGCAAATCATATTTGTCAGAGATACTCCCCCAAAGACTTTTTCCCTACTTCTTTCTCGCTCTCTCCTCTCCCTTTCACATGTGTTTTACAAAACAAATGCTTATACTAAAGAAGCCAGGCCCTCCTGCCAACCACAAGCTTCCATCCCACTCCCATCCTCTCCCATAATATGTCACCTTGTTCTTGTGAAAAATGGTACATTCTCTACAGTGCAGATCGGCATGCTGTAGGAGGAGGAAGGCAGCTTTGAAGCATGTGGCATGTTGGAAATACTGACATACACAGCTCAAAATCGGATGACAGAGCTGTTGAAATAAAGCTGCTATGTTCATGAGGGAACAAACCATTTGTTTGGGTTTAAGTATTTGCTTCTTGTCTAACATTTATTTTCCGTGCTGGGAGATTTTTGGTCTCTAGTTTGAGCTGAGGTTGAAATAAGCTTCTCAAAGCTTCTTCAGTATATCTGCTGAGAATACAAAGAATATAAAGAGTACACAAGATCATTTTAGAGCTTGAATTCAAGTTTTTGCCAAACATTCTCCTTGAAGTCCGTGTTCAGTAGGACTATTTCAAAACAAAATGATCAATTTAACATTAACTATTTTTCTTCAAGTTGTAGTAGACATTCTTAGCAGAGAAGAAATCTGTACGTTTGTTAAGGTTATGTAAGTAGTTTTTACTTTATTTATTATTTACAGAAACAACATAGCATTATTTTGCTTATTTGGCTTCATTCATACAACTATTCAGAGATTTTAAGTAAAGCTTGAATCTCATCTAGTCACACAGAGCATCTTCATAGTTTACGAGTATTAACAAGTATGAGGATCTGCATGCAGACCAAGCAGTTTCAGTAAATGAACACCAAAAGATGTTTGTTCTTTAAAAATCAGTGCATGATATCTTACTGATCCTGAGGTAGCACTCTGATTCTGTGCACAACAGTCATAAATAAAATATTAACGAGAAAAAAAAGCAGTAACATGCTTGAAAGAATTCTACAAAGATAAATCAGGGCAATTTACAAGTATAGATTATACTGCTGTTACTTAATTCCTTTAACATCTGCAGGATTTTTGCAGCAAAACTACAAATGACTGGTGAGTATTTTGGCAGGAGGTTCCTCTCCCACATCACCAGTCTCACTCCTTTTTTTGACACTGGCTACATGACAGAGACTCTCAGAGAAGAGGAGCAAATCACTCCCGAAGACTCACTGCAGCTCCCTGGAGTTCCACTTAAGGACTACCTAATTCTCATTGCAAAGCTGGAAGAAGAGATTACAGGACTTTCATTAGGACGAGACAATTCGCATTAACATTGTTCTATGAACTTTTCCGTAAGGGAAAGAGTATTGCAGGCATTGGAACACAGCTCCTAGATAATCTCTATGTTGCTTATGGAAGCAGTCACTGATTCAAGCAGAAATCAAGAACTAGTTTTCTAGAGGTATATGAACAGGGGGAGAAAGAAACAGCTCAAGTAACTCATGCCTCTGAGCAGGCATACGTTTGTGATTGCTCAGGGTTTATCTACCACTCTGAGAAGCACACAGGTGAACAGAAGTGCTAGGAGCAATGGCAAAGAGTCACAAGAACAGGGAAATGGTAATTCAAAATAAATAAAGAATACTTGTTCCTATATCAACAATTTCAGTTTGTACTAGTTTACATGTAGACAGGAAAACTGGATGCCTTTCACCCTTCTGGAAAGGATGCTTGCATAACTTTGTCCTCTTCCCTTGCTGAAGAATGAGCTTTATTGCAATGAAAGAAAGCTGTAAGATTGCAGAATAAAGATGACTTTGGCCTGTCCATTTCTATGATAGAATGTGCTAGTATTATGCTCCTGCTTTAGTAAACTGGGAAGAGCATGAAGGTGTGCAGCCATCTACTAATGGTGACAGAGCACAACTGCAGCAACCTATGAACCATCCAGACATCCTTCACATTCTTTAAAAGAGAAAGGACACGTAAAAGACACAACATGCTCTACCAGTTCCTACTGTGCATATTATCATTCATGCAGCTGTGGCCCTGGGGTGCCTTACATAATGATCTTTACTTTCACCTCTTATTTCTATTTATCTTTATCATGCTGTTAAAATAAACACGTAATATGCAAATTTTCTGTAATAGAATAGACAAAAACTTGTTTCGGATATGTAGAGATTAATATTTAACTAGACAGATGGACTAAACAATAGGACAAGTAGTACAGCTTGGGATCATAAAAGCAGCCAGCTGTAAAATAACTGAAATTAATGGCAACAAAACTAGTAAGTTAAAAAGAACTGCTGAAGAGCATAACAGCCTGAACCTTCCTTTTTCAGAGAAAGGTTGTATATACTGCAGAAGCTGTGCATGCTGCAGAGCAATGCCCTGGTGCCCATCACCTCCTTTTCAGCAGCCCATAAACTACTGCAGTATATAGTGTGGTGGGGCAACCCAAGCGTGAGCTGTTCTTAGGGCCCTGCTAGCCCTACATGTGCACCCCTCACACACCCAGATAACAAATGAACCCAACAGATCAGGATGCCCAGAAAACACTGTCAGGGCCCCTGAAGCACAGTACCAATCCCCACACAGTGGGAACTGAGCATACTGAAAACACTGCCAACATGCACTGGACTCAGGCTGCATCCGAAGGGCAAAGTGCACCAATATCTAAAGCAAACCCAAGTACTGAAAGTCTTGCAACTTTGGCTTCCCATCAAGCCACTTGCAGTCGTGAAGCCTGCAGACAAGACCACCATAGGCAGTGTTCCCCCAGTTGCTTATCGTAAGATCAGCAAAGCCATCATACGCCCTGGAAGAGCTGTTCGGAGCTTTGCATACTTCTCAGTATATAAACTTCTCATTGCACGGTGACACCAGACATGAAATGTTATGGCCAGCACTCTCCACAGGAGATGATTAACTGTTCCTCACTCTGGTTCTGGCAGAGTGTGTGACTACAGGGCTTTCCAATGAGTCTGTTAACCTGCTTGCCTCAATGCATCCCTGAACAGTCAGAACTGGAAGATGGGAAGTTGAGAAGAACTAAGAGATCACACCCTGTGAAAACAAAGCAAAACAAAACAAAATGGCCAGAAGGCCTCAGGGAACAGCAAGAACAGAAGACACACAGATGACTCTTACCTCCTAAAACTCTCCCACAACCTCCAACTGATTTCAGCTCCTAAATCTGTTCTAGTTTGCTGGTCTAGTAATTACTAATGACTCTCACTTGCAGCTAGTTGTCCACTTTCTGAACCCGAGTAAGCCTCTTCCCCTCGTAGTGCACCTCAGCAGAATCTCACAGGCCTTCTACTCATTGCACAAAGAACCAAAAACCTGTGATTGTTTTGAATCTTGGTCTCATGAGATTCAACTGATGCCTCCTACCTTTTGCATCAGAAAAAGCAACAAATGCCCACTAATTCTCCCTACGATATCCACGATTTTGCAGAACTTTCTCATCAACCCTCCCAGTTATCTCTTCCCTAAACTTCAAATGCAAAGAAGCCATTTCAGACTTCCACTCATCCTTGATTGCAAACTCTCAATCGTCTCCAGTTCTCACCCCCTCATCTCAAACAAGACATGTAGCAACTGCACATAGTCTTCAAATACGCGTGCAAATTCTGGATTTATACTGTGGTAACATAACAGTCTTCTGTGCTTTGTTCCTTTCCTACTAACTTCTGATGTCTCATTTACCTCTTTGGCTCCTGCTGAGCACTAAGATCATTTAATCGAACTATCTATTGTAATCCTCAGATCTTAGTCCTGAGTGATCATGTCCAGCACAGAGCTCATTCTTTCAGGTGTAGAGCTCAGACTGTTTTTCCTCATGTGCATCACTTGATATTTATCAACACAGAATTTCACCTGTCAGTCTATTTATGTTCCATGTAGGCTTATACTAAATGGCTCACACAATAATGCCTGTGGCTGTGAGGCCAAGGACCAGCTGAGAAAAGAAAAAAAGACGTAAATCTCACTCACCACTCAGACCTGATTCACTGAGAGATCATGCCCATCCTATATAGTGAAGGAGACAGGAGCCCACTGGGAAAAATAGGCATTATTTAAAAAAACCCCCACATAATTATGATCACATACATGGGGAAGTAATAAAATCATTTGAATTGCCCAAATTTGAACTGCATGACTCTTCAACTTCAATACCATCTCTACCATGATTAATTGCATCAAGTTACAAACGAGGTGATTCAGGTTTGTAGCCTTGAATTTTCTGTTGATTACAAGTGAATAGGCTTGCTCCAGCTCAGTCTATTCAGACTGCCCACTACACACTTTTCTTGTCAGATTTGCTGCAGGAACCTTCTTACTGTTTTTTCACATCACCCAGGAAAATTGACTTTTTATGCAGAACTAGCTTAATTAGCAACACAAAAAAGTACTTAAGAATATTACGGATGTTTTTTTTTCTTTTTCAACGTCCTCATGCTTTAATATTCCTTCAACTGATTGCACACTTGCAGATTTTATTTTCTCTCATACTTCAATACTACAAACATCAAAAAGCTGTGCTTTTAACAATACAAAAGGAGTAATTTGTAATAGAATTGGTCATAGTGGGGAAAAAAGTATTTTTTACTCTTACTGCATTTTTTGAACAATTTCCAAATATACTGGAATTAATTCATAAAGCAAAATGTGTCACTGATTCATTCACAGCGTCTGATGCCAAAGGCAGAGAATATTAATAATTTCCAAAAAAAATTAGAAAATACATGTTTGTGACAAGTTCCTAAAGTTCCTAAAACTGAATATTACTCTCTTGTTATCTTCTAAAGATCACAGGAAGTACACAACAGTAATAGAAGCACTGATCCATGTTTATCCAGAAATTATTTTGTCCTGATGCCTACCCACTCATCAAGTGAATGATCACAATTTCAGACACAGCGGATACAAAATCCACTGAAATCAATGGTGATTATCTACAAACTTGCATAGAATTTCACAAGTGATTTTGAGACTAGGTTCTTCAAAGCAGTTTCTTGGCATTCCAACAGTTATGATGGAAAAGAGGCAGGTGTTAATCTACAGTTGGACTATGTCAGACATAATCAAAATGAACTGCGGGTTTGAGTGTGTTGATGCAAAGTGAAAGTAGATTTTGTGGATTTAAAAAAATTGCTTTTTATTTGTAACATAACCTTGGACAGGACTCAGTGGAAATTATTAAGATGTCAACGGCTACACAGAAAGACAGCAAGTGAACTCAAAACTTCAGTATTTTAAGTTGCACAAAATACCTCCAGTCAGTAGCCAACATCGCTGCTTTCCAAGGAATATACAGTACGTACTTGTAATAATTTAGTTAAGTACAACTGCTCTCATGTATACCAACCTTGGACATAAAAAAGGTTCATTTAAAAAAAAAATCTTAAATTGTAAGCAAATACAAAAAAATAAAATCAAGAAAGATATAATCTAGATGTTTAGCAGATTACATATATGTAAATTATTAATATTTCAGTAATAGTCAGGACTAGAAATATTAAGGACAGAATACAAGAATTCAACTAATAGATGATGAAGTGCCAATGTGGAGTGATAAACATAACTTTTATTTAAGTCATCAAGAAAAGCCATCATTGGTTTATACCATGATAGTTCAAAATCTCACTGAATAATTTGGCAATATCCTCAGAGTCCACAAAACAAAGGCACAAAGCTCACACAAGTTTCTTGAAGGTATGTGGTATAATATGTGGTCCTCATTTGATATGTTTTATGTTTTGTTGTAAAAGATAGTTCTAAATACATTCTCATCCTTTCCTTCTTTCAAGTAGACATGATGATGGTTGCTGGCAACTCCCCAGGACAGGGCGGTATATAAACAGCCTAAAAGCTTATTTTACTCTTTAGTGACATGAACTACTTCATCAGCCAAAATTTCCAGACTGCTACCGCAGGAAACACAACAGGGCGGATGTACCTGAATAATCTGTCTTAAGCTGTTTCAGTCACTCTTATGGGTCAATTTCACTTTCAATTAAATGAGTTACATTACAAATATTTTCATATTGGCCACATAACCGGAGGCCAAGGCTCCAATTAACTGTGGGCGTCCACACAAAGGGCAGGATTACAGATTCCAAGCACCAGCAGACTAAAGTAACACATCAGTGGCTATTTAGGATTCACAAGATTTTAAGAAATATTTACCTTTTCAGATCTAGGTATTTTATTGTAATCTGTCTTTTGTACAGCACATTTCTCTCACCTGGTGGACTCCCGTGCCCTGCTGCAGCTGTAGCAATAGCAAAAGCAGAAGCAGGAGAAACCGAACAGTGGCTGTTGTCAGCATTTTGTACTGTAAAGGGGACAGACAGAGAAAAGCTATCAACTTCTACATGCTTCTCAAATTTTTCAAGTTAATCAACAATAATACTTAAAATCTTCACTCATGTTTATACTCTGTGAACATTTTAAGTTTTCTTTGCCAGAGGACTTTATATTAAGGGAAATAAAAATATCATCACCATATTTGTGATTTATTTCCACGTTGGTATAATTAATGTTGCTATGGAAAAAAATGTCTAAAACACTGCCAAGGTGAGGAACAAGAAACAGAAAAACAAATTATAAAAACAACGGTGTAGAAAACTAACCTAAACAAAAAAACTCATGTTACAGAACTAAGCATGTTAACGAACTTCTGATAACTAGATTCACATATTTTCCAAGGTCGCTACCCAGAATGAATACAGTTTTGCACAATTTACCAAACTTTCTCTATAGGGAGTGCTGTGAATACTGCTTCTGACTAGTACTCAGATAACATGGCACTCTTCCCCAGTGCCAGTTTCCAACTCCCAAATCTTGCCAACTCACCAGAAACACGCGCAATAACAGAAGATTACTACTGGTTTTAAATTAAAGTGCTTCACTAACTTATTAACATTTGAGAAGACTCTGTTTTCTTTTTGTTGCTTTGGCTTGCGTGAGATGACAGCATGTTAAGAGTTCATGGAGATAGCTCACAGCTCTGCTAATGATTTCAAAGAGCCCCATGAGAGCTATTCGAGGAGCTCCAGCTCTCACTTTTCAACTGAGCAGTTTATTCAAATTTTGCAACAAATAATGTGACACCATCTGTAAATGGTCAGTGTTACACAAAGAAATAGACACAACCACTCCCCACTGACAATAATGGATGCTGTGTATTTCATTATTACATACGGTGCCCAAAATATGTCCCCTTAGTAGCTGAAACAAATCTGCCACAGTCTTGAGAGTTTTGTGAAAATAGGACAGATTCGATATTAGTCTTGAACTTGGGCACATCCTGCTCAAACTATTTAAGCCCATTCCACCATACTGAAGTTCCAATATGCTCCCAAGTCTCTTGTTATTGCTATACAAATCAGCCATTGCAATTCACGTTGTAACAGCTTTTTTTTTTAATGCCTGCAAAACTAGGAAAATACAAGCAAAACACATTATTCAAACACTACTATTTTCTAATGTTCTGTAAAGATTACAGCTACAGTACTTAAACACTTTAAAGTGACTGATAGAGGCAAGAAAGAAAAACCAGGTTCTTACCTCCTGGTTGACGGTAGCGGAGATGACGTGGTGTCGAAGGGGACCTGCATGGTGAAAGTTCTGTGGTATCCACTGCTGAGGTGCTTTCAGGAATTGTCCGGTCCACTGACACAGATTCTAGAACTGCTGCTTTAAAAGAGAATAAATGTTAATACTGGGATGATTGTTCATAATTTACAACTCTATAATGTGTATTATATTATAATATATTGACTACATTATAGAAATAAATATGTAACATATTAATGTATAAAATATATTATATTATTATATTAACATATTTATAAAGTATAAATTTTATTTGGAAATATCAAGATGCCACAGGCAACTACAGCATGAGGCTTAAGATATGCTTTTTTAAAGCACAGAGTGCAGTCAGATTAGTTTGTCTTAGATATGCAGTGGCTCTGCAGAGATTATAGAGTATGTGGGTGATTCAGGACTCTCAGTTTACAAACACCAAAAGACAGAAAGGCTGCAGATTATCAACTTTGAACAATCTGAACCATACTGCACTGATTAAAAAAAAAATACGTACATCAAAGAGGGGTTCACTGAAAGGTGACATTCAAAAAAATAGCCATTAACTAAGAGGACTTAATACCAGTGTTTCAATACCAACCTAATATCACTAAGAACCATCTAACTCAAAGTTGTTTACATTTAATCTGTGGTTTACAGTTGTTTTAAACAGCACTGCTTCTAGAACTTGCCATGAAAGTTTTCCATTAAGAAGACTCAGCAGCAATTACTCTCTGGATGGAGTTAAAGGACTAGGAAAGTTTTGTACCAACAACATAGCCACACAAAAGTTCCTGAATAAAGAGCTTGGTGAAAACCAGCAAGTCATCAGCTTTAAAAATAGCTTGGATAAGACTGCACTTTAAGTCAGCAGAACATGCAGTCAAACACACACATTGAACTCCTAGGTTTTATACCAGCTAGGCAAAACAATCCTTGTTGGATAACTGTGCATTATCAAAAACTGCTCAATAAAACGGCCTAACAGCACTCGAGAGCAGATTACTCCATGAAGGAGTTCTTCTATCAGAAGAATAAAAAAGGAATGGCAGAAATACTACTTCCAAAACGAGGGAAAACCAGCTCATAAAATATATCCTATGTTTGATATGAATGACAACTGTGCCTGCGGCATAAGTACTGTATATTTAAAAATATATATAACTCCGGAAAACAAAAACTTTGAAAGAAAACAACTTTGGAAGTGGGTGAAGAAGGTGGAAGTTTCAGGATGGAAATGGAAAACATTCAAACAGAACACAACCACCACAATAACATGCCCTGAGGAACAGAATTTCTGTGGTTATATTGGATTTAGAGTAAGCCATAGCTGTTCTCTTGCAAATCTGGCAGTATCAGTGCAACAATATTAACTGTAACGGGGTGGTAGCTCCTGATTAAGTGGAACTGGTCTCCTTCATCAGAAAACTTCAGAAACAAAGAAATGCATTACATACGACAGGAAACGTGCACATTAGCATTTTATAGTTCTCCTACTATCCATTTCCATTCTCCTTGTGAGGTATCTTTTCACACTCACTTCTCTTCCTCAACATGCTGTATGCAGCTGGGTGACAAAAGGACCTTCACCCACAGAACAGAGCTGTCTAGCTGCAAATTCCACCAAGCTGAGTGCAAACTGTTCAGCAGGAGATCCCCAAGGGGAGTGGAGACACTGCACAGACAGCAATTTAGCATTTATATAAGGTTCTTGCCATTTCCAAATGTTCCTCACGCTGCCCAGATGACACTTCCATCTCTGATAGACTGGAATGCAAAATCTGAATCACTCTTCAACAACGCCTAGTGCTAACACTAGGCCAGAATAACCTATTCTTTACTAGTTTACTTTGAAGTGTATAGCAAAAAACATTACACCTAAGACTGCAGTTACCTGTATACAGTTAATTTTAATACACAGCCTATGCTATAGGACATTCTACGAGGAGAGGCTGAGGGATCTGGGCTTGTTCAGCCTGAAGCAGAGAAGGCTGAGAGGGGACCTTATAAATGCTTATAAATATCTGAAGGGTGGGTGTCAGGAGGATGGGGCCAGACTCTTTTCAGTGGTGTCCAGTGACAGGACAAGGGGCAACGGGCACAAACTGAGGCACAGGAAGTTCCGTCTGAACATGAGGAAGAACTTCTTCCCTCTGAGGGTGACGGAGCACTGGAACA
>Ga0065711_1007860_pt1 | contig 26903 bp, 12 predicted proteins | sample Hoacrofraction12_FD_59098 | JGI IMG/M metagenome (GOLD analysis project Ga0065711, IMG submission 59098) | Hoatzin crop microbial communities from Cojedes, Venezuela - Epithelial fraction 12 v2 (version 2) | ecosystem: Host-associated > Birds > Digestive system > Esophagus > Crop | place... | reverse complement strand
TTCTCTGGAGATATTCAAGACCCGCCTGGACAAGGTCCTGTGCAGCCTGCTGTAGGTGACCCTGCTTCGGCAGGGGGGTTGGACTGGGTGACCCACAGAGGTCCCTTCCAACCCCTACCATTCCATGATTCTGTGATTCTGTAACTAAATAATCATTATTTCATGTATGTGTCTCACCTTAGGTGCAAGTTTAGGTATAAGTGTGACAGGAGTACAGCGTAAAGCAAACTCATCTTTTTTTCCAGCATACTGAGCTACTGTTTGACTTGTCATCTGAGAAATTATTTAGTACAGCTGTATTAAAACAAACATCTTTTAAACAAACATCTTTTAATTAAGGATAAAATTTATTTTCTGTGAGTATGACTATTTCATTTCTAGAGTAATTGTGGAGAGCTAATGTACTTGATCTTCTAATTTCTCTGGAAGGATCAGATCCATGCCATGACAGGAGAGCAGAGACTGGGACACTGCCGTGGAAGGGCACCTCACCATAGCTCCAGATTTTACTCAGCAACCAACTACAGTCACTTTTGTGGCTCTGCCCCAAATGCCCGTGCTGGGCTCTGATCCACCATCAGTTTGACCGCAGCACGAAAAAGAAAAAAAAATTAGATCCATGAGGATTTCGCAGAGGAAACAAGTGCTCAGACAATCACGGGCATAGCAGGCAAACCACTCTCCCTTTGACGGCACCCTGGCAGCGTGCAGCTGCTTGGGAGCCATCCCCTGTGTGGGATCTCGCTCTGCTGCTCATTCACTTCTTGCTGCTTCATTATCCCGCTCTAATCGCCAGGCCTAGATATCAAGGACTCTGCCTTAATCTTCCACTGATGTCCCTTTAATCATCCCATCAGCTCTGTTTGCACTGTAAGTCCAGATGAGGTCACTCCATCTTCCACGGCGTGGTGTTTAAACTTACACTCTTAGCTGAACAGACAGCACCTAAACAAAGTTGTGTTTTTCATTCCAGCAAGAAAGTTACAGAAAAAAATATCTATGGAGCCCCAGCTATCAGTATGACAGACTGCCAAGGCCTGACTGGCACCAGTACAATCTGTCATGTCTCTAGAGAGAATTCTTCTTACTATTTCATAAAATACCATCGCTCTGCAACTGACAGCTGGTATTATTGCTTATCACCCAGTGTTAGCAAAACCACTAAGAGAATCTGACTGATAGTCCTGTAAGCTTACTGCGCTCCATTCACAGAAAAACACCACTTTAGCAGAAGAGAAGGAAAGAAAAGTATCATAATTTATATTGCAGCATACCAAATGCAAGTCAGGTTGGCGCACACATAAGCATCATCTCTCTTTATGTATTCACATCACTTACCACAATGGTCTTCCTTATCTTGACCAGAGTCCTTCAACATTACAAATGCACAGTAATAAGCACATACTAATTATCTAAGAAACAGGTTGATATAATATCTTTTATATAGACTGTGGCCAAGTTAGCAATATTGATGCAACCTTATGTCCTGCACTTCCTCACTTCAAAAATATTCAGCGCAACTGGAGTACAGAATGTTTCTATTGGTGCAGATACCATCACGTAAAGAGGCAGTTAAGTTTAATGGTAAAACTTCATTTAAAATGTCTCTTCTCAAAAATCTATTAAAATGCGTACCTAGCCAATTTTGAAGAGTATGTTTTAAAACCCAGAGTTCACCTCCAGAACTCGATATGTTAACAGGTTTGCTTTGCCTAGCAAAGATTTAGAATGTGCTGGTTTATATACTCCTGCATTACACCTTCACCGCATATGTGCCTCAGCATTGGTCAAAGACAGTCCTACATTTACACTGAGACAGTTAATGGCCAAGAAGATAAAATCACCTTCTTCAGGGCAAAAAACAGAATTTAAGTTGAAGTCACATACTACAGAGCAAAACGTAACTACAGAGATCACTGGCTTTTAACATTCCCTTTAAAATGTTCTTTCACATTAAAGCAATTTGTGGAGGCTTCAAGCTCGCTAACTGCCATGAAACATTTCACTCTCCTACAAGGAGATCTTTCTCTCAGAAAATACTTTGTTGAAGCCAACAGACAAATAAAGCAAATGCATCAAGACCCTACTGCTGACTGGGTATGCTCCAATATTCTATGTCAGTTCCTAGGACGTTTTCACTTCTCAGACGAGGGCTGTATCACCACTAAGCTTTACATATCGTCTGTTCTCTGCATCTTTGTGTAATGGCAGCGCTGGTGCATTCACCTCCCGCTCGGCGGTCCAGCACTCGTTGTCAGAGTGGAGGTCCCACTACTCCAGGCACAAATTCCTGCACCATTCCTCTGTCAGTCACCTCCAAAACACACACTACAAGTTTCCCTAAAAAGCATATAAAATCTGGCTGTGCTTTAATTAGAGTGCACTGATTTTATAATTACAGAGAACAAATTATTTTCTTAAGATATGCTTTGGTTACAAATGCTCAATTTGGAAAAGCCACTGATCGTTTTGGATGATGCATTTACAACAGAGTTTCATGTAACTGACTTCCCATCAGTCCAGAAGCCCTGGACTGACAGATTTTAGCTCAACTTTCACTTTTGTTTGTTTCTAAAAGCAGGTTTACCAGAGCACTTAACATAGGAAACGCAAACAACGTTGGGAACTGGAAAACATCCTCTGAGCAGTATCCTGGTTTTTGTCTTCCCCAGCCTCACCGTGCCGCGTTAGGTGTGCCACTTCACCCTCTGAAGTTTCCCGACATCGAAATTTGAATATTTGCAAATTATTTACTCAACTCCCAAGAGGTGTTATGACTGTTAGCTAGTTAACCACATCCCTTTGAACACTCAGAATGCAAATATTAGCTATTATTATTATTTTGTTAGTTTCATTACAGTAGTTATGGAGAAGCACTGGCTACTTTTAAAACTCTAAAACCAATTACTCGACTTCTGATTTCTAAATACGTATGTTTGTAATTTTCCTAGAGATTTACTTTCAAGAACTGAAATCCACTCACAAGCGATCACTGCACAAAATACGTTAGATAAAGTAGTGTGGAATTCTGCATAAGCCAGGTCACAGTTCCATTGCTGCTATTAAAGAAAAGAGAGGGAATAGTGGAAGATGATAATTTTCACTAGTGAGATTACGAATGCCAACATCAATACTCAGAAATCACATTTCAAAAAGGAGATGATCCTTAACTATAATTTAGGGTATTTAAATGATACTTTTCAAATGGTCCAGCTACAGCGCAGCGAGGCTGACGTTGTCTTCCTCTAACAGCACAACACTAGCTGGGCAGCAACGGCCATCTCCACCGCGAGTGACTGCTGCAGAACGGCCCCAGAGCCAGCACATCTCCCCGGGCCCCGAGACCACCGCCACAGAGAGGAGAGCCCGCAGCTGACTGCAAACAGATTTATTAACAATGTAGCAAAAAATAGCAACACTAAAATGTATTTAAATAAATAACTTTCACCTACATCCCTTTCTCCACTGCTGCCTCTCCACAACTCCCTGCACATTACTAAAACTAGTTTTTCAATTTTTCCATATTTGTTACTAACCCTTTCAAAACCCCTTGAATTCAGTACACGTGTAGTTCTGTAATCAACTGCCACAGGATTTAAGATTCCTCTTTAAAACACGGAGAGTTTGCCCCTGTGAGATGTAAAACAACCTCTGAAGCACCAACCAGCACGTACTACCGTCCCAAGCCTGCAGACAGGCTCGGGTTTTGCTCTGTCGTGCAGTGGCAAACTGGAATTAGGGATGCTCCCGTCAGGTTTGTGTTAGCTACTCACAGCCTCACGGAGAGCACTAACACTCTCAAGAGTAACGTGTGAAAACTGATGGAGGCAGGACATAAAATTACTCACAGAGCAGAAGGGAGCCCGGCAGCCCGACTGATGGGAAGCTCCGCTTCGTCCCCGTCCTCCTCCATGCCCCGTTTCGCTCAGGTAGACCCAAACACGAGGGCTGTAACATCTCAAAAGTGCCTGGCATAATATCCAAGATCAAATTTCTGGTATACTTTCACAAGCAACTTGCCAAGAGGTGGGGGAAAGGACAGATTTCTCACCAGGGAACTAGCCCTGGGCCTTTCAGTCGGTAGCTGTCTTGTAAATCTCTCACACGCTGGAATATCAATATCGCAAAGTTATTACGGAAAGCCAGTAGTGCGTCTTAGCTGGTAATCGGGCCATGGAGAGATTATAACGTCCACACCATGAGCACTAATCTCCGTGTAGCCTGTTGACGACATGACAATACCGGCACTGCCTGATTAAAAAGCAGGTATTGAACAAACAATTTTTTGCTATTAAAAAACTGGTTATTTGGGGAAAAAAAATACTTTGGAGAAGTCGCAGTGGTAATCAATACAAGCAGCAAACAAAGGTAACTAGTACAGATCAGCATCGTACCAAGATGCAGTATGGGGCAGCTTCCTCAAAAATACAGCTGGAAAACTGTTGTCTCATACGCTTACCCTGAACAACACTAAAGAAAAGCTTCAGTTTTTCAAAACAAGCCTAAAGCAAATTAAAAATAAAAAACCTCCCATTATTCTAATGTTTCATAAAAAGATGTGTAAACAGAAGGTTAAAGAACTGCGTGTTGAAAGCATGGGAATAAAGAATTAAGGGAAAAAACACCACCTAATTTCTGATTTTCTCTCTCTCTGCCCATTTTTACCCACAAAACAGATTTACACCTTTAACACACCATGTTCTTCCCCTTCAGCATCAACAATATTCCTTACAAGCCCTTATCACATAACATTATGATATTGTGTAATGTATTCAGATGAGTTCACATATCCACATGCCTGTCTAGCTTTCATCTTGCTAATGCTTCTGCTCACGTCACAATCAGGAATTCTAATGTTTTCCCCCGTAGCTATTTCTTTACATGTAGCAAACTTCAATCGTCGTATGTTGACTGTTAGACTCAGCTCCGCTACAAAAAAAAGAAAAAAAGAGCTGACGTTGAAAACTTGCTTAAAAGCTTTAGTGACCCAAAATACAAAGGGGGTTATGAACTAACCGACAAAGTTCTGGAGACAGGTGTAAAAAAAAAAAAAAAAAAGAAAATAAAACCTTGAAAGGGAAAGCTCTCCATATGAAAGCAATCAAGAAGAGTGAATTGAGCAGGAGAACAAGAGGAAATATCACAACTAGAGCAGCCCCTCCTCTCCCTCGATGTGTTACTGCTCACGGCGGGGCCGAGGAAACGCCGACTGATGGAGCTGAGAAGGAAGCTCCTGTCGCTGCCTCTGACGTCACCCGTCTCACACCTCCGTCGCCGCACACACGGCACCGACCACGCGCGCCCTACGGATGGGACAGCTTGTGTGCTTCCCTACAGCAAAGGGGACGAACGCGTTACCGAGCCTCTGTACCCAAGGGCAGTGCCCACTTGCAGGGAAACCTTGTGGAGAAATGAGAACGGCGTGAGGGGTCCGGGCTGGGCTTCTGCCTGTGCGAATAACACCCCATTTTCTGTCCAAGTCTCTAAATACAACAAATGCTGAAACTTCTTCAGGATGGAAAATGAAGATGGGAAGCAAACCTGTGGTAGGGCAAACTGCAATATTTTTAACAGATGTTTCGAGAGTTGAATAACTTCTCCAAATCTGAAATCTGTTGGAACATAAATCCTCAATCTGCAACATGAATGGAAAACAGAGAATACACATTTTGGTATCTTGTTTTAAATCAGAGCCTTATATTAGTTTACACTGACTTAAGGTTTTTAGGCATTGGTCGTGTTTGTATTATAAAAAAGGATCATTACAGCTTATTTAATTAACATTGGTCAATCACAATTGGCATGAAACAACTGTTTTCATCTTTAAAAACACTGACCATGTTAACTATACACTAATTAAAATTTTACAGCAGCATTAGCACAGCAAAGTCTCACAGAGATCACTAATATAGTCAAACGAGGGCACGAACCTACTGCGCTTGCACAATAATGCCTTTCAAATGAAAACACACCAGCCCTTTTCACATTTCACTTTGAAAGAGCCAAGCAATGCTGTAATTAGGATGTGCTAACTACAATGTTTGTGCAGGTTTAACCTTTTAAATAAAAACACAACTGCACTTGACACATCCAGGCTGTGTGTTTCCTATTTCCTCCAAAAGAGAGCCATAACAGCACAGACCATCCTGCCCACAGCCAGCCACCTGCAGAGCCCTAACGAGGAACGGATTTGCCCTCTGATTTATAAGTCACAGGGATGAGTACGCTCAGCAAAACAAGCTAAAACAAACACGCTCTTGATAGTTTCTTTCTCAACTGATACTTTGATTAACAGCCGCCAATTCATCTAGAGGCCTGACAGAATCGCAGTCGGCTGTCTAAGCTTTAATTGCTATTTTCTCCCTTCGCACCCTCCCCATCAGAGCTGTGGCTTCAGAGCGCTTTTTCCGTGGGGAAACGCCTCGGGAGCAGAGGCTGCTGCCGGCGGCCCCCGGCCAGGTGCTGGTCTGGCTCTGGAGAACGGCGGCAGCTCCCAGCGCGGGCCGCGGCACGGCACCCAGCTCGTCGGGTTGCCCCCGCTCGCGGCGAACTGGCTGCCCGCCGGCATTTGGAGCCGGGCCAGACGCTCCGGTGACATTTCAGAAGGGTTCGCGCAGGCAGCTTGCAGCGCTTAATCCCTCGCCGGGAGATTATCCACGTCGCTTGGCGAGCTCCGCCGAGGCCCCACTGCATCCGCAGGTAACGAACCGACCACACCGGGCCGCTCGCTGCCGGTGCCCGGGCTCCGGGCCGGCCTCAGCTCCACCTACCAGCCCGCTGCCCACAGACGTGGCGTCGGTGCCGGACAGATATGGCCACGGCAGAGCGGTGTGGATGGAGGCTGATCCGCTCTGTGATTCCTGCGGGAGCTGCCAGGCCCATGCCAGCGGCACTGGGACAGTTCCTCCGGCGAACGTTCTCGTCACCCGCTGCCCCGCGCTGGGACGGCTCCGCTGCGGCTGCATCCCACCGGGACACGGTCCCTGCCACCCCGGCACAGCACCGGGGAACACTCCTGGCGTGCTTCTCCAGCAGCAAAAATTCACCCCAGTATTTACTGTCCTGAACTTCCACACAGGCCTTGACATCCTAAATTTATGGACTCTGAAGTCTGATCACCAAGGTCTGATTTCCACCCAAAAGCAGTGCATGGATACTAAAATCTAATTTTTATCAAATTACTAATTTCTGCACCACTTCCTAAGTAATCACTTGCAAAAATGACAGTGTATCTGCTGAGAAAACAGAATAGCAAAAAAACATCTTGTGGCTTTTGCTCTTGTTTTAAATTACCACAATCAAAGCTGAAATTTCTGGTTGTTTCTCACTTACCGAATTACACACAAATTCATCAAATCACATTGTCACTAAAATATAAAGTTTGCCAAGAGGAAAGGCAGTTGGCCTGCAGAAACACCTTCGTGCACTGGTATCAGATTGTTAGCATATTACTTTCTTTGCATTAAGAAGGGTTAGAGAGAAGCAGGGAGCACTATTTCAGCAGATTGAGCTTTGTTTGGGTTGTTTTTTTTATTTTTTAAAGGAACACGCAGAAACCTGGAGACTACTGCTCCCACTAACAAGCTTAGAAATGAATACTAAACCCTAAACCACAAATACTAAACACTAACTTTCCCATGTCTGTGCACTCAGAATACGAGACAGCAACCAGTTCCTCTTTTTAATCTGAATTTCAAGAGAAGTTGACAGTTCATGTCACCTACCCAATAACTGTCAAGGACAACTCAGGAATACAAAGACATTTCCTTGGATTCTGTTGTTTTTAAAACACAACTCCTTCCATCGCTAAAATTAATACCAGAGGCATGCATGTTTATGGAGGATTTGTTTCTATTGTACACTCTTCTACTTGACACCCGTAATTAAAACCGGGTAAGTCTCCAACAGATTTTAGTGGTTCACAAAATTCTTGACTTTAAACTACCATGTGGGGAACCAGCACTGATGTATTTGTCTTCTCAAAAACTAGAATTTATCCTTCATTACTCTTTGATTTGGCCTACTCTCATTTTAGGACCAAGAGGGCACGTAACTTCTGTTTTGTTGCTTGTTCCACAAATAAACCGACCAAGATCAGGCAATTTAATTCCTATGTGGAACAACACAGAAAGCTGTCCTCCTTTTGAGTAAAGAGTGAGAATTTTCCAAAGAATTTTCCAATGCCTAAAGGCTTCTAAGTAACTTCATACAGTAAATACTCATGGGGTTTCACCTTGAAACGGACTGATGCACGTGCCACAGTGAAATCACATGCTGCAAGCGTACTCTGACAAACGCAAAAGTAATTTTACTTAATGTAGTAAAAACAATCCGTTATGTAAGGCAATGAAATTATGAAGTTCTTATCCCAGTACTAAATATCGCAAGAGGTGCTAAGTTTTATTTTCTATCAACACTACCTCAAGTCATTAAAAAAAAAATCCCCCAAACACCAACAACATTCGATTGAATATAAACACTTGCATCATCAGTTAATAACCGAGATCAGAGGCCTAAAATTGGCTTTGCAGGCTGCGACCGTACTTTGTGCAGACGCATGCGCAAAGGGACGTACACCTGCACGCACCGCTCGCTGCCGGGAAAGGGGGATGAAGCGATGAGACTCCTGCCCGAACGCCAGCTCCGCGGGACAGCGCGGGCAGGGCAGCGGGAGAGAAGCAGCTCATGAGGCACCACTGCAGAGAACCTCACTTCCAGGTCTTTGCTGTTGCNACATCATCCAAGCAGGACAACCTGAATTGTGTTCAAGCATTGCAATGGTAGAAAGTTTGTTTCCTGCTACTCAAGATAACATAAAGAACCGCATCAAGCCCCTCCTTTCTTCGTTTCCTCTCTGAACACATGTAACATGAAAAGGTATTTATATCACGTGTGATGCTCACACTATGCACACACACAGAGTAACTCCCTAGTATGAACGAGCGCTGCAAAAAGTTAAGAAATGCCAAAAAAAAAAGGAAAAAAAAAAATCATTCTACAACCTGAAGTGTTCTACACATTTTGCACTGCCAAGAAAATTGTTTTTAAGATTGGCTAGAGAATTTTTCATCTTTTACTTACATTATACTTTCTTGTCTGGTTTTGTGAAGTGAGATAAACGCAGCTCTACCATGTCTCCTTTCACTTGTCTACATTGTAGTGTTCTGTACTTTGAAACCAGGTTAGTGTTAAGAAAACTGAAGAGCTGGATTTGAGATGGTGTGCCCTCCCACCCCCCTGCTGACAGAGGTCCTAAAGATACTGAGGTTTATCATTAGCATTACTAATCACCATTCAGATAGGGAAGGCAGGACCGCTCAGTGCTCTTACAGAAGGAAAGCAGGAAGATCTTCACTGACCAGTCCTCACATGCACACTCCAGCCTAGCTGTGGCACGTGCATGCCTTATTAAATTGCCAGGATAAAAAGAAAAGGCAAAACTTGACACGCAACCTGAAGCTATGTATGTGCACAGAGCAGGAGGTGTTGCAACAGGAGGGTGAGAGATGGCAAAACACACAGGACAAAGCCACGGACAACCAGGCTTCATTATTTCCACTGCACATGAAACAACTCCTTTATCCCTTCTCAAAACTCAGCCATCTCAAGCACCAGTTTCACAATCCCTTTAAGCTGGCTGGTGCGAGCTAACACTGCCACAGCAAAAAGCCCTCCTGCCCTCTCCCCCAGTCCCGACTGCTCAGTTCGAGCCTTCGCGCCATCTGCTCTCTCCGCAACAAAGAGCAAAACCATCCGGCCAAAGACCTGACAGTCCCACAGCCACAAACCTTCTTGTGCCGAAGCTAGCAATTAACAGAGCAAGGACTAGCAAGAATTAAAGTGTGACTTGAGCCCAGGGAACGGGCTGGAGGCCTAAGCCACCGGGCATGACAAAGAACTGGGTTATGAGCTGCAGTAATGATTAGTTTGCCAGTTCCTAAAAGTTTTGAGGAGTACATACACACACAAAAAAGCAGATATCCATGGAATTTCACCTGATTGATATCAACACTGCATAAGCTGGGCTTGCGTACACTGCAGCCTGTTTATGTTTACATTTAGTACTGTCTAAAATAATTTTGTTGTAAATATTTTGCTTTAAAGAGATTGTTTGGTTACTGGCTACTATTATTATTCTTCCTGGAAGGAAGAGAATGCTGGGCCTCCAGCCAACACCAAACTTCCTAAAGTTGATCGATTGAGAACTCCAGCACAGTTACTTGGAAAACCGACTCTGCTGCTACGGGGGGTGCACGGAAAGAGCCCCGCAGCACGCTGTGTGACACCACGAAACCAGCCTTTGTGCAGGGAACAGAAAAATCATATAAAAAGTACTGCTACTGACTTATATTTAAGGCCTTGTGTGTCTTTTTCTCCCTGAAGCTGGAAACAAGTGCTCCATCACGAATAAAGTTACCAGAACCTCCAGAACCACGGGGCAATGGATTTTGAAATCAGTGGATTTTTATCTTGCGGAGCTGCCGCTTTGGAGAGTGTCTTATGCACTACAGAAAACACAAATATATCAGGGAAGATATCTGGTTCGGGTGTTTTCTTTTCCAAGTGGGCATGCTTCAAAGTTCCTCAGGTTTCAGAAAAGTGGAGCAAGTCCAAAATAAAATGGATGACTGACTACAGAGGAACAACTTGACAGGCTTGTTGGTGCACAATCAAGTGACAGCATTTTATGCCTTAGTATCAACTCCACTTACTCAACATGCTTGTTTACACCAGAAATACAAAATATAACTGCTACCCATATAGCGCGTGTGTACACACAGAGAGCGAAGGCTTCTGTATAGAGTTATGACATTTTCAGGGACTAAAACCAGAAAAAGCCATTTAGTACACCAGATTTCAAGTGTACAGCCACACCTATCGTGGGCCACTGCCACCTGCACAACCGGGACAGGGCAGGGGAAACTGCAAGCAGCCCAGGAGCTCGTCAGGGCTTTCAGCACGCCCTAACTATCTGCCAAACCTCCAGCCTCCCCGGGTACATTCTTGTCATCATAGAAAAAGGTGATGGCTACAGTCGTACAGGTCAGTACCCATCCTCAGTCTGAACACCGACCGATACTACAGAGAGCGTGCTGGATTGAGAAAGGAACTGGCCACTATCAAAATTAAATGCCACTAGCTGTCATTCTCAATCCCTGACAAGCAAGATGTGAACATCAAGCCTGGCAATACTGCGCACATATATAAGTTTACATCATTTCTATGCCTATCATAGCAGTCATGGGTATTTTTAGAGGCTGGCTGGTGGACAGCTCTGTGACCCACATGATGACCTTTGGTCAAAGCGTACATGGCACTATGACGGGGAGGGGACTGAACTGTGGCAGTTTAAAAACCTTTCCTTTGACCTTAGAGGCCAGGAGAGGGCCAACACGGCATGCTTCCAGGCACATACATGGTTACATGGGGCTCGTCAGAGGCTGTAAGCCACAATGAAACCGAAGAAAATGAGTGCTAGCTAGTCCCATGCCAAGGACAAGAAGGGCCAGAGCCTTACAGAGTATTGTAAGGCTTCTCATTATGCTCTATAAATGCAAAAGAAATGAAAACAACTACTTCACAAGTCCACTCTAATGCAGCAGAACATCAAAATGCTTAGCCTATGAACTCAAATGCAGACTTCAGCCACACAGTAACAAAGACAACACAGCCAATTTTCCTCTTAGCAAGGAGAGGATCCATGAATTCCACGTAAGTATCTACCAACAATAATGAACATCTCTTAACACTGCTGAAGTACACCACACAAAACTTCTGATCAGCTCAAATCCAACTCTACAAATAATCCACAAGCATATGCAAGTCTCAGGATCAAAGGTGGAAGGGGACACTGAAAGGGGTGCACCTTCTACCTGGCCCACAGAATTGGCTGCAACGCACTGCAGAAACCAGGGCTTTTCCCACTGCCAGACACGACGAACAGGTTCTTTGCAAGCCGTGGGGTCAGACATAGAGGGCACAGCACAATACCGCTTCTGCCTGGCAGAGGAAGAAAATCCTATGGGGTAAAAACATATGAAGGTGATCTGGCTAAAAGATGAGGCTTCCTTTTGAAAAGCTACTCTATATAGAATTGCGAGTTAAAGATTTTCTGACAACGCTGCCAAACGAAGAAAAACCCAGTTCTGTGGGAGCTGCTTCAGCTCTCCAGGAGCCTGGTCTAATTGCATCCTTTACAAACCAGTGTAAAGAGCGAGAGTTCCGTACCAACATGGACAACTCATTATTTGGGGAACAGAAAATAGAAAAGAGGACAAGAATCTCTTGATGATGGCTCTTCTTTCTCCAATACAACCTGGGGAAACAAAGTGTAATTGCAATCTTCGTGGCCAGCAGCACTCTCACATACTGCAGAGGTTGTATGAGGCAGCAGAATAGACAAAGTTTATTAGGAGTTTACGTGTTAGACACATTGATAGCTTTTCCTCCTATATCATTTTGCTATTGCTTGAAGAATTAACCTGTTGCCCTGTTGCACGAAAAATTGAGGAATATCTACATAAATCATAGAGTAAAAACACTGATTTTCTCTACAAGTACTACACTGTATTTTTGTTTCATCAATAGCACATAATAGGCTTTGGAAGTATTTTGGCTGTTACTGCCTGGAACAGCTAATGATGGCCTGTTTAGTCAATAATAGTACCACAGACTTCTGTAAAATTTCATATCATATTTATCTATTTGTTTGCTATTTTTCTACATTTTAAAAAAGTATTTGTAACTGTTTTCAAGATTCACTTTGTTATGGAACTCTTCTAGAGCTGGGTACTGCAAGAACTAATCCAAGACTGCTACGGAAAAGCTGTTTGAATCTTTGTTACAGGTAGACACAACATTTCGGAATCTGAATTGACTTCAAGGCCATTTACATTACTTGGATATAGTTGTTTAGTGTTGAACTGAATTAAGCCTAATGAGGAACTTAAAAGTTGGCATTAATTCTGCTCTTTTGAAAGTAAATTTCAGCCTGCAATTATTTTTTTTTAACTTATTACATGAATCGTGGTTATTTAATGCTGTTCATCAATAAATGTACAGGTTTCATTGTATACAAAGTGTTATACACTCCCTCTTCTGGTAATATCTTAAAACACAGTTTCTAGACTCTATGTGTATCAGATGTTAGATTTTAAGTGTATCACATTGCCTGGAAAGAAAAAAAAAAACAACAAAACAGGATCATGTCAATATCTGGTAGTTTATTTTTAAAAAGCCAGCAACCTAGTGATCGAAAATGAGTAAATAAATAACAGGTAAAAATTACTGATCATAATTCTTAATTAAACTAGGTAGCAGCCTACCCACTTTGTAGCTGTACCTAAAACCAAAATGTTACTGATTTCTTTTAATTTGGTAAGAATATTGTCTCAACTTTTTCCAAGGGTGTGACACTCACATACACATCTGGTTGCTGTAGGTGAGAACATAGCTTTCAGAATGCTGCCTACTTTTCCTGAGGCAGCAGATAAAGAAGTTCTTACAAAACACTGCTTTTATGTAGGTCCAGCATGGGTAACCTCCTTCCCTCTAGTACCATACCTCCTTTTCTCTCCACTTGTAAAGAACTGGGGGCATTTCTCTTACTGCAAAAGCTATGCAAAAGCTACACATACACCTTATGCACCTCCTACTCTCTAAAAAATATTGTTTAGAGTACAGAAAATGAGAATTTTAAAATAAACTTAACAAGTCCATCAAGAAACAGTAAAAGGGACATATAAGATAGTAAACATCAGACGACCTATTAATAAGTGCACGTGCATGCACACATCCATCTCTTTCCTTGCTGCGCAGTGCCTGATAAAGCCGCGAGAGGTGACTCAAGTAGGACACACTGCTGTTCCCCCAGCCACCACCAAAACGTGCAAAATCCAAGCCTACCATGACGTTACACAAACCCACCAGCGACACTGCTGCCAAAACATTAAGAGAGGAAAGACCAGTGAAAAAGCTTTTGTTCATTTTGCCCTTTTAAACCTCTGGCTGCTTTCTTCCACTTTTCCTCCTCAATGTGGAGTAATAAAACCAGCACCATACCTACTTCATTCTCTTTCCTGCAAGGTCATTTTCTCCTACCTTTCTTATTTAGCTTCCCCCTCATTGTTTTCATCTATTTCTTTTTATATATATTTTACTCAAGTTCTTTTTTTCACATTTCCCTTTTTAGCTGTTCCCCCATGTCCTCTCTTTCTCCCCCTCGGACATACACCCACCCAGGCTACAAACCACTTAATCCTAGCCGTGCCGAACCAGCCCTGCCAAAGCTGCCACCCTTCTGCCTGCGCTAGCTGGGCTCTGCTGCCCCAGCCAGGTGTTGCACAGCTCTGTGCTGGGAGCAGTGGTGTCTGGGCAAAAAGTTGAGGTAATTGATGGTTACTGATAAGATTTCCTATCTATCCTTTGTAGCTGTGTTTACAGAGAAAAAGAGACTACGTGCAAATCCTCTCCCTTCCAAATGTGGCAGTTGTTTGAGAGTCGGCTGGTGGGACGAGAGGGTACACTCTGTGCCACTTGAAACTATGTGCTTCCATGAAAAACAAGCAAAAAACAACCCAAACTATTTTCTTCGTGACAGTTCAATACTCAACATTGTTTTTAAAGCTTCCCAGAATACTCGTCCCTGGAATCACGAAGCACTGTGGTGTTCATCTGAGGTCTGCAGTTCTTGGAATAATCGACGCAGTTCATGAGAACACATACTTCTCCCCAAAAAATAAATGAGGAAGGCCTTATAAATAATTGATCTGCATGTGGTCAGCTTTTGAAATTAAACTACTTTTAACGCTACCTTCCACCACCAAGTTCACATCTCGATGGCTCTGACACACTCCCAACTCTCCTCCACAACAGCAGAAATCCTGCCCTTTTTTATTCCGATCCAGGCTTCTTCCACCTCCCCAGCTCTCAAACAGGTTGCAGTTTCATTCCTCGGCACTCAGCTGAGGGCCGCGTGCCAAACCCTGCGTGCCCACGGCCTGCCCTCGCACTGCGTGCCACCTCCTCTGGCCGGGCTCCAGCCTGAAGGAGTGGCTTAGGCCTTAGAAAGAGCCCTTTTAGCTGTGAAGGAAACCTTCCCAGGATGTGGAGCACGTAAGCCAATGCAGAATGGCCTTCCCCGAACCTGCAGAAAATCTGAAACTATGCCTATGGGAGCTGTGCGCTGCTCCACGCGCCGTTCCATCATTCAAATTGAGTGCTGAATGACAAAATTAGCATTGACTTTTAGACCAGTTCACTCTCTCGCTGTCAATCATTTTTAATTGTAGACCTGATGCAACTATCCCAGCTGGCTTCTTACAAATTGAAGCTGTAGTCAAATATACTCAACAGCTACTCTTTTTACTAGAACTACTTGTCCTCTTTAGATCTTACTCCAACCTACTGATCAACATACTAACTTTCCCCCTCTTGCTGACCAACTGTTCTGTAACCAACAGTGAATGTAGCACTGCTTCCTCTTTTCCCATAAAGATAAATATCTTTGTTTTTCTTTCTTTCCACTTGTTCTTCCCCTGTCAATGTTTACCTTGAACAGTGAGCAGTTGGTCCCAGTCTCCAAATACCTAGCAAGAAGATCACTTTAAAGGGGAAGGGTTTTCATGGAACCCTTGTATAATATTGTATGTTAGACTTGTTTTTACATACTTTAGGATTTTAGTAAGAATAGAATAAAAAAAGATAATCTCTAGCCAGCCAATAATAAAACAAAAGGATTTCTGCATGTAGGTCTTCTGCAATGGCAGAACAGCACGAAATTATATTCACACTAACCAAAGGTAAGAAAACCCAAAAGCACACCAACGCACTTCGAGGTTGCAATACTTCAGCAGACACTGTGCTGTAAGGAGAATAACATGAGTTACACGGTAAGCAGTAAAGTGAACAATCAATTTCTTTAAATCCGAAGCTGAACATCACCTTTTTTGTTAGCCGATACTCAAAAGTGCTTTACGTCTTCAACCAGAGCTGGTCAAATCCACGTACCCACAAAAAAGGAGGAAGTTTTACTGGAAAACTGCCATCAACTTCTCTAACAGACGCTCTACGCTTTCATGTAACTAAGACCATAGCCATGACACTTACAAAAATCGCCTTCTGCACGTGAACCATTTGCCTTGTTACAATTAACCACAGTGCCTAACTTCACCATCCCTTAAAATCTGCACGGCAGAACTTGTTTGTGACTTTAAACTCCAGCTAGCATGTTTGGTATTCAGCTAATGGCTTTGGGGTACACATTTCAAAGCCTGAAATGTATTTACAGAGGTTCTTTCCAGGTAATAATACTTTCTTATTTAATAATGCATTATTTAAGAAGAACTAAAGAAGCAGCTGAAACTTTTTTTTTTAAATGAATCCTGTGCTGACCTCTGAGTCCATTCCCTTTTGGGAATACGCCAAGACAATTCTTGCAAAAGCTACAGAATTTCAAAAGTCTCTGCCAAGAAGAAATTAAAACTAGTTGTTGCTGGACCCGGAGACTAAGATCCAGCTGCTGGAATCTGAACTGTGCAAACTACTGTGAGAGGACTGTGTATTTAAACAGAAGCTGCTGAAGCTGCCAATGATAATTTGTTAAATTATATACATTAACTTGAGCTGTAATATGCCAAATGCCACCTGTGCACGTTTGGCAATACGTTTGGCAGAGTACTCCAGCACATCTGTGACACACCACACAATCTTCAAGTTTTATTTTGGTTATTAGACTACAACAGATACCCAAGAAAATTCCTACGATTTATATAAAACATTTTCATACCGCTTTAAAAGGACATTAGCGAACAGCGGACACTTAATTACTGAAACAAATTGCTTGCTGCCAAAAGTATGAAGGCCACAATGAAGGTTTATCCCTCCAAAACACATATGAGCTCAGGCAATCTCCTACAAAGGAAAAAAAAAAAAACAAACACCAAAACACACCAAAACCAACACAAAACAAAAAAAACCCACCAAACAACAAACCCCTCAACCCTCAGGTCCAATGGCTTTGGAACAAGATTCAATACATTCCTTTCTTCTCCTATCTGCTTCAGATGCTGCCTTGCACAGACACTTTATCTTTGACTTGGCAATCCATGCTAAACACTCCTTCTATTCTATTCTAAACAAGCAACATCTGCAGAACTTTGAAAAATCAAGCTTAAAAATATTAACTACTGATGTCAGATTTTTCAGAACAAATACCTGATGCCAAATTGGAGCTAACAGAGGGCCGGACAAATTTATATTCATTTTGCAGTACGTCAGAAGAAACCAAATACATGACGCTGCAGGGACTGTAATACTTACATAAGATAAAACATCTGAAATACAACAGCATATCAGCAAGGATAGTTAACAGATCATTTGTCCCAATTAAATCGCAACAAATAACACATATTCTGTCTGAATCCAAGCACTTACCACCAACACCAAAAAAGCCTCCTTATGACTAGCCAAAGTAGTAAACCTGCTAACTGAAGGTGGGTGCGAGACCAGGCTCAGGGAGGAAGGAGTACGGTTGTACAATGAGATGAAGGAGCTCCACAAGAGACCTTACACTGACCTGCAGGATGGACCCAAGCAACACAAGTGAACATCTCTCTCTCTACTGCCAGGATCTGCCCGCTGAGTCTCTCCAGGCTGAGTATAAGGTTATGGGATGACCTTCTCTATTCCAACCTCACAACCTCCTAGAAACCACAAAAGGTGTGTAAACCTGTATTATTATCCCTTTTCCAAATCCTATACTTCATGTTTAAACACGCACTGATTAGAAACCGAAATGCTTAAGCGACTCCCCACCAGCTCACAGAGCAGCTGCAAGCAAAGCTCACCGAATCGCTCACCTTTGCCACCGCATGCCAAACCTATGGAAGTTAATCAAAACACTAGACATAGCTTTTTAATGACTCAATAGTCCAGCTCACTATCATCAACTCTTTCCAATACGTACTGTACTAATGGCTTTCACAATCACCACATGACTCACACGCACTTTTAGTGTTACAGGTAGCCTTCATTATTACTGCTGAGAGTTTAATCCCATTTCGTATCTACAGAAACCAAGGCGCAGGCGAAACAAACAACTCTGCAAAAAAACCTAGGAAAAAACAGAAGGAAGAAACCCCACATCTCTATGCCGCTGCTACTGGCACTCTGCTGAGCTATCTCCTCTCTCTGAGCCACAAAGCAGCCCAGATGGTGCAGAGCAGCAGCTCTCCTCAGACAGGAGGCTGATAACCACAGGGAGATGCGATAAACCCGTGGAACGGCTGAAATACCAATGAAAGGTCATACAGCCCGAAAACCACGCCACTTCAGGGTTTCTACCAACAACCCGAAATAACTGTCGCGATGGCTTCCTCAAAGAGCAACCTTTCAGTGCAGCACGGGAACCGTATCTAGCACATTGTCACGGGAAGGAGAGAGAGGAAATAAAAGGGACACAGGCACATCCCGCTGTCTGCCGAGGGGGCCTTCTTGAGGAGCGTGACGGTTACCAATTTGACAGACAGCAAAGTCATTTTTATTGTAAGAATTAAATATTGACCGGAAACAGTGCAGGGAATTAAGAAATACACATGACTTAAATACAGAGGGAGAGTTCACACTGCATGCATGTTGGAGAGGCTGGCACAGGATCATCCAGAGTGGAGAGAAATGCTCCAGCTGCAGAAAAAGACTGTTTTTTCAGAATAGGTCATCATGATAAGCAATCTCAGGTGGTTCACCCATGAGACTGGATGCCTGAATATTCTATGGGTTTTTTTCCATCTTTCACCACGGAATTGCCCTTGAGCCACGCAAGGAAGATGTTGATACCACGAAAGCGTAACCATTCAAAAAGCAGCAGCAAGAATACTGTCAATAAAGGACTTCAATCTCTTGTCCAGCCCTACAAAGGAAGCAGCTGAGATCTGACAGAACAGAAGATTTGTCTTGAAACAACTCTCCTCGGCTGGCTGGCCTGCTGCTGCCCCGCCAGACGCCCAAGCATCACTGCCACCCTACGCCAAGAGGGTAAAACCACTGGAGTGTACTGACAGGCAGCTGCTGTGCACGGGCTAGAAGAAATACCACAAGCACACTGCAGATACCTCACTAAATTAGACTGCTTTTAAAAACTAACCTACACGTGGTGTTATGCACACCAAACGTGTCACCAAATTTTACAAATCAATGATAGCATATGTACACCAACAGCATAGAACAAGTTATTAAAATGGAAATTCATACTCCAATTGTATGCTTAGATTGCCTCAAAAAGTAGAACTTGATTTTGGATTAGTGTCTCTTCTAGTCATACCCATGAAATACAAAAGTATCAGTTACATAAAAAAAATCTGTGATCCGTAGCAATAAAGTATTTCACTAAAAAGGCCAAATATTCTTATGAACAAGGTTACACTTAAATTAATTCTGACTACTTGTGGTCCAGGGAAAAAAGCCAGCATATGTCCTGCAATGCACTTTCAGCCTACCTAGTTAAGTAGTTTATCACAAATATGCTTTGGAAGAAGTCAGTTAGCTCATTAGGTTTAGCTAATAGTTTGTTTAGCCTTCCTTTGACAAAACTGACATTTTAAAGAAGCATTTTCTACTTCAGAAAACAAAATCCCATGTGACAAGTTTCAAAGAACACCAAGTACGAGCGACACATACCACCAGGAGTTGTAGAATGCTTAAAGAGATTACTATTGCTTTGGTAACAATTAAAAATAACTTTGAAAGACCCTAACAACATCACTACGGCGTAGCTTCACTGATGCTCTGTAATTTTTCAGAACTTGAAGTAATCTCTCCTTATCAATCCCTGAAATAATGCCACAAATAAAAGACCTAATTCAGGGAAAACTGACTGTGATGAATCCATTGAGTGTTTTATTTTCCTGTTGTTATGACAGCGTAGTTTTTGTTTTAAAGGAACTGTGTGTTTTGAGAACTTCAGCAGTATCCTTCTCCTGAAGTATACTGTGTTAAACAAACCCCACACCATTGCCTGGTAATCAATCACCTGCCATATTTATCAGCGTCCACATTCAATTTGCTAAAACAAGGGACAACTGCATAAAGATTTCAAGAATGTGAAGACTGATAAAAAACAATGTGAACTAGCGCTACACAAAATCACCAAGTCAGCGTTCTTACCTTTCTGAGGCTATTCGTTTGCCACACTAAGGTCCTTTATTGACATTCACCCCACCCAAGCCTGTTTTTCCTCATCAGAATGACCCCGCCTGTTTCCTCTGCACACCGCAGCCCTTGCCGAGTGTCTTCGTTGTTCAGAACGGGCTTAAGAAATACTACGAATAACCTCAGCATTTTCATCCCCTCAAAGTACGAATCTGCCATTGATGCAAGGGTGACATAAGAGAAAATTTCATGTTTAGAGATCATGCTCCTATGATGTGATACAGAATGGGAACTTTACATTAGTATTTATTCTTTTATTTTTAAAAAATATTTTCCATACCTTTATTTTGTAGTTCCCTCTTCACTCTGTCCCTTTTAAACTGCAAGTAGTGCTTACAGGAGAGTTTGAATTAACTTCACGTAACAAGTTTAACACTGGTACAAGCACCATTACAACACCCCATGTTTTCATGGCCATGGTCAAGAAGCCATGCCGTACCTGTTCACTCTTGAACTGCGTCTTCCATCTGCCCTCAAGGCTGCCATGCCAACAACTACGATACTGCTTCCTACAGCACAGATACCCGTTTGTCAGACAGTATTTGGAGATCACCTGCCGATTTCAGAAAGACAACCCAACGTGTCTGCAGATATCCACAGCTCCCCACCACTACCGACCTGAGCCAGTTCCATATTACTGACCTCAGGAAGATTCAATATGCCAACACTCAGAACAGGGGACCATCTAGTTCTCCACATATTTTTTTTTTTAACTGTCAGAATCTATTTAATATGCTATTCTAGAAGGACTTCTTGGACATCCCAAACTAATATTCAGTGACAGGCAAGGAATCACACTGGCAAGGGGTGGACTTGCTCTTGGCTGATACAAAGGCCTATAGCAACCAGAGTAAGAAAAGCTGATGCTCTTCTCTTCCAGCTCCCTACAGCTCTGGAGACTTATGTTCACAAAATTGTGGGTTTTATAAGAACTTTTATTAGTACTGCCATCCACAAAATAACAGACAAACTAGTAAGAATTATGACACAAAACCTACTCAGATTCTTCTCCGAGTCACTCTGTGAGACACAACTGCAGAATCCAGCAGCAAGCGCAGAGGTACAATCCGTAAGGTGTTATAACACAAAAACAAACAAGTGAGAGGTGCAAAGGATAAGACGTTCACCCTCTGTACAGCATAGAAAGACCCTTTCCCAGTCTCCAGTATTCACAGAATCATGGGTTGGAAAAGACCTCTCAAATCAAGTCCTACCATCCACCCAACACCACTATTCCTACTAAACCATATCCTGAAGTGCCACATCTACTCTTTTCTTGCCAAAGGCCTGGATTATTCAAGACACAAGAAAAGTTCTCCCTTGTTCTCAAGGCTAGAAAAGGCTCCCTACCCGCATCCAGCATCTTCTATTCTTTTAAACACTGAGGCAATCAGTAGGTGCACTGGCCTAGAAAAAATGGAACGCGTACAAACATGCACACAGAGAGGAAGGAGTAGATCAGAAGATGCTCTGTCCATCTTTTTTATTAGCATTGGGTCAGAAAACATCTCATTAATTTCTCAAGAAACAAAAAGCAGACTACCAAAAATGCACTATCCAAATATTGTCATAAAATTATTTGAGCTTCATTTCTAGTCTTGAGAGGAGTGCGGAAAAGAAGAATTGCCAATCTCTCCCAGTTAGGTTTGTAGGAAGTAACTGAGCACTTGAACTTGCGCAGCACTTCACATTTTCTCAGTCCTCTCTAAACACTGGCTAACATCAACCAACACACCAAGAGCTTCCTAGCATAGTTTATGTACAAAACCATCAGACCAGTAAAACAAACACAAATTGATACTTTTGAAAATAAATAAGCAAGCTTACTGGCCACTGGAAGCATACTATGTTTTACAATAAAATATGTAAGTTTCCCTTTTAGCTCAAGTTCACAGTTCCCACTGTAACAGAAATCATGTAAAAATAATCTGTATAAATACACAAGGAGAAATGACACACACAGACACAAACACACTACATACACTGTCTGTGAAATACACTACATATATTATTTCAAAATTGAACTGTATGTATGCAGCATTTCAAGTAGGCATTAAAAAATAAAAGGAACAAGAACTTTATGTAACTGCACTACAATGTATATAAAATGATTAAACACAGGTTATGTTCTTTGACATTATTTATAATGTAATGATCTATGTACTATCAACTTAAAAAAAAAATTGCCAGGCTTAATCCTGATTTAACCTCACGCTTAGTTATTAAAAATAGTTAAGCACTTACCATAATGTGATTGAAATGCCTGTGGTTTTACGACCTGATTACAGTGGTTACACATCACCAAATAGAAATCATCATGAGCCGGGCAAAGACCAAATATTGGCATATCTAAAAACAAAAAGACAAAATGGCATCTCTCAGCTGCTGACAATTATTGAAAAACAGTTTAATTACAGAGCCATGACACTAGTGTTGAATCATAATTTTAATACATTTGTATCAAATTTGAAAATGAGGAAAAAAGAGCATATAATGCAATAGATAATTTTGTGCTGGAGTATTACAAAAGCAAAAATCTTCCTACAAAGATAAATGTAAAATGAGTGATTACTTGTAGAAAACATCTATTAGAAAACTGATTTAGGACTGATTATCTTACACCAGATGCAAGAATGTAATAAAAAAAGGCTGACTTCAAATGACAAACACAACATAAGAGGGGATGTTTTATGTATTCTGAAAAGGGTTTGGATTTTATTCCAGTTTCAGTAACTGAATTAAAAAATGAACTTTATTTTCTATTTAATTTTTTTAAACCATTTTAAACATAGTCGTTTACCAGGCAGTATTACAGGCCTAATGGTTTTATTTGTTTAACAGTGCATTATAGCCAGCCATCTGCTGCCAGAGATCTGTGTAACAGCTATGTAAGAGAGAGAAACAGAGATAACAGTATGTCAGAGCATGTGTGGATTTCAGAGATAACACACATACTTGCAGACTTTTACTAATGAAATTAGTTTCTACAATTTTGTTTTTAAGAATACAGTTTCTCAAGAATATCGTTTAACAGTTAAAACTGCATTCACAGACTACTGGAGCATTAAATACAATATTTACTACACAACTTAAAGGTCTATTACACTTATAGAACTGTCATTCAATCAGTAGAAAACAAAAAATAGGAAACTGCAAACATAGTAGTATAAATTCATTATTGCCAAACACATGGCTAAAGGATCTATAACGCTATTCAAAGGTTTAAAACTGATATAAGAGAACTTATTTTCTTAAAAAAACTCTCAAGTAAAAGATTTATCTTAACAGTAACACAGAAATTTAGTTAAACCTATTTACCTCTCTGCTAGAGCTGACCCCAGAGTTTTGTTTTAAAGCTGCTAATTTGCCTGTGTGTATTTTAACAAACTCCATATTTCTATTCATTAATGGAACACCAATTATGAAATACATCAAGTGGGCTGCATTTTAAGAGCGCAGGTGCCATAACTCAAGGTAACCGCTGGCAGCACAACGCTGCCAGCCCTGTGGAGCCCCACAGACTCCACTTTGTTCCTCGCAGACAAAAGAACATATCCACACCCAACGCCTTCCAGAATTAAGGGCTCCCTTTGTGGTAAGTATCTTCATCATAAAAATTTAATTACTTTTCTTTAAAAAAATAAAATGTATCCCAGGTTTTCCAAAAACCTTCTTAGTGCTACATTAAAGTTAAGCATGATACCTGCAATAACAGCTGCCACTGAATTTTGCAGTTGGACGTAAATACAATGACCATGGACATCTGACAAGGATGACACAGATCAGAGCTACGCTTAGATAAGTCACAGGCACCTTTTCACAACTGAGGTGACAATAAATAAATAAATAAATAATCTGATTTGCACTTCTTTCAGTAGCAACTCCTGCTTATTTATTTATATGATATTTATTAAATAAAGTATTAAGACCTTGGGCACACCCAACTTACTGCAAACTAGGCAAAACTAGTAAATATATGCTGGGTGAGGAAATCAAGTAGAAATAATAAACTGCTATTTTTCAGTATCTACCTTCTGTGATATAATATTAGGCTAGGTAAGGGGGAAATAAAGTATGAACCTAAATGTCATTGCTAATATTTCATGTAGGAGCTCTTTGGGTATCCCTGCATAAAAAAGTTTCCACACGGCAAGCAAATACTGCAGGGTCACTTCCATTTGGCTGCTAATACACCACGGTGAATGGGACAATAACGGCGCGCGCTGCCTGCTATTTACACTGTTGATAGCACGCAGACAGGCTACTACCACGTAATGTCTAACGAACTGTAAACCCACACCCTGTAACCTGTTCTTGGACCTTTCCAGACAACACGGGATTCGCAGGCTTTACTCCAGCTTGTAGAGCATGCAGGAGATCGTTAACAGGAGGAAAGGACTGCCTGCTTCTGTGTCTCTTGCAAGATAAAGCACTCCTCGACACTAGTCCGAGACATCACGCTCACTCTATTTAAGTATCCTTTTCTGAACATTTGCTGGCAATACAGAGCTGCAATTTTAAATGACAAGTGAAACAAATTGGCAGAAATTGATGTAAACAAAAATATTTTCCTATTTCAGTTTGGGGATCCCAAGAAATCCGAATAATTCACGAGCATCCCTTACACTGTGAAGCACGTCTTGAAAATTTTAAAATCAAAGATTCAAGTGACAGAAAGCAATGCCAAAATACTGCAAAATGCACAGACTCCAAAAGAACCATTCTAAGAGTAAAACCTCTTGACACAGAAAAGGAGATTTGCTGCACACTCAAAACCACAGCCGTGATTTCACAGGAACTCGCGCACAGGACTCCAGCCAGATCACACAAATCAACGTAAGAGATCATCTGCCCCCGCAGTACTCGCCTACAGTACCGATAACCGGGCAGCATCGAAACGTAACGAGCGAGGGAGTAGTGAAGGTGAGAGTCCTAAACGCAATTCCTTTTGTTTTCTCGCATGAGGTAAAATAAACTTTTTATTATCAAAGCATTTATTTAAAATAGATACCATCAAATCCTTTTGTTAGAGAAACCCACAGGGCCCCGAGTCACACTGGAACATCTGCTGCACACTGCGTGAACACACGAGACCAGCCCGTAAGGCCCGCAGACAGGACAGCAGCAGGCAAAAGCAGCATCAATACTGCACGGAGACAACCCTAGTTCTAACAGCACCTTTGATGCTCTAGGAATGCGACCCAGCCAAGATCAGTTAAGAGAGCTGGAAGAGACCCGAAAGCACGCTCCCCAGCCCAGGACCCTCAGACTCGGGCAGGTAAGCTCCCAGGTGTTTAATGTGCTTCACAGCCATTTTAGTCAAGCAGAGCAAGGTTTCAGGGAAATCTTATTTCTGTTTCTGTATTCCAACGGGTCAGATGCCTATGCGGCATTGTTGAGAATGACAAATTACACCGTGCAAGTGTTAAGAGAATAACACACAGAATAGTTTAACAAACTTACGTAAGAAGTACGTACCAAGACTAGGAGATGGAGGCCTAATGTTTCTGCTCCCCCCTCAACCACTTCGGAAAGTTCTCAAGTCTTGCAGTTGATATTCTAACGTCTAATACTTTATACCCATTCCATCTAATGACATGCAAATTCTCTATTTAAAAGTCTAATGAATTTTATAGTATTTCACTGGTGTCATTTCCAATGCACTGTTCCTCTGAGTTTAAAGATTACTTTTTGAAATACTTCACTGTAAATGTAAAGCCCGTGCCTCTCAAGGAAGAGCCTAGCAACCGTGATTCATATGTTCCTCTTTCAAAGCTGGGCTCATTTAACTCTCTCCATCTGGGAATGTTTTTCAAGGTCAAACTAAAAATTTAAACCAAGACCTCAAACTTTCCATTAATTTTTCCATAAATGCAGTATTTATACAGTATCACCATACAAATACCGTTACAGGAGCTGCTAGTTAAATTCATTCTATTAACACCATAAAAAGAAATAACTTCATTTACCTCCATAATACGAAACCTCCGAACATCGTAACCTCCAGAATCCACTTCTCCTTTCAAATGTAACTTGGCTACAGCGTTTTTAAAAAGGTAACTTTAAATGATATATTGCTGTACTCTTTACCAAGACTGGAACAAGCCTGTGCCATAGGCAATTCTGCGATATCTTCACTGCACTATTTGTTTAGCATGTAATAAGGAAAACGCTTATTTGGAAAAGACCAATACAGCACCTTTTCTAATAAAAAAGGAAAAATAATGGACAGTCTGGCATACTGTACATCAAGTAACATGGAGCTCAGCGTGTCCACTCTGAAAAACTTCCTTGAACGGCGCTGCCATCTCCTCTTCTCCAGAGGGATGTAGAAGCACAGAAGTCATCTAGTAATTTCTTAGTATTTCCAGCACACTTTTTCAGGATAGTCAGACTACAGAAATTCATGCTTACGGTCATTTTCGTAACTGACTGCACGTACTCTCAATTCTACTACTTTACATCACAGACAACAGAACAAAAAAAAAAAGGCTAAAAACCCTGCCGCTAGAGAATGGGTCACCAGTTTCTGTTTATCACGCCACCAGATTCAGTGACTACCACAGCTTCACTGTAGATTTTCATTGGATTTTTTTTTTAACCCTCAAAATTTACCAGATTTCCTACAAATTTTGTTGTCCCTTTTCAGACTGGGACTATTGCACAGTCCATCTATCCTAGCATCTAATAAGACAACA
>Ga0065711_1032677_pt1 | contig 26904 bp, 10 predicted proteins | sample Hoacrofraction12_FD_59098 | JGI IMG/M metagenome (GOLD analysis project Ga0065711, IMG submission 59098) | Hoatzin crop microbial communities from Cojedes, Venezuela - Epithelial fraction 12 v2 (version 2) | ecosystem: Host-associated > Birds > Digestive system > Esophagus > Crop | place... | reverse complement strand
CAGGACAGAGCTGGAGCTGTGGGAGCGGGGCCAGAGGAGGCCCCAGCAATGATCCGAGGGCTGGAGCCCCTCTGCTGGGAGGAAAGGCTGGGAGAGCTGGGGCTGCTCAGCCTGGGGAAGAGAAGGCTGCGGGGAGACCTTAGAGCAGCTGCCAGTGTCTGAAGCGGCTGCGAGGGAGATGGAGAGGGACTTTTAAAAAGGGCATGGAGTGATAGGACAAGGGGTAACAGCTTTAAACTGAAAGAGGGGAGGTTTAGATTAGATAGAAGGAAGAAATTCTTGACTGTGAGGGTGGTGAGACCCTGGCCCACGTTGCCCAGAGAAGCTGTGACTGCCCCCTCCCTGGCAGTGCTCAAGGCCAGGTTGGACAGGGCTTGGAGCACCCTGGTCTGGTGGGTGGGGTCCCTTCCCATGGCAGGGCGGTTGGAGTGAGATGATCTATAAGGTCCCTTCCAACCCAAACAACTCTGTGTTTCTAGGATTCTATTCTAAGGATAAGTACACTTGCAGATTTGGAGGTTTTGCAGTGGCAGGCACACCAGTACTGAAAACTAAGAGAGATAGGCTGGCAAATAGGGTATTACACTTCTATTTCTTCATCCAGACTACAATTATCGTCAGGTAACAGTTATGCATAACATTTCTTGAGTTAGGAATTTGGAGCCTTACTTTTATTTGTCACCCAGTGACTGGAAGAAAGGCAGCATTTTATGCCTTTGTGCCAGCTGTGACTCGGCAAACAGGTCAAAGGAAAAAGTTGTTACGGATTTCACTGGTGTTTTGGGTGGATACTGTCATAGCGTGTCTTCAGGTACAAAGTGTGAATTTCTGATGTACAGAAAACAAAACCTCTAATGTCAAAATGTTGCGTTTGTTTCTAGGAAGGGTGTTAAGAAAATGCCCATGGCTTCTTCTTCCAGAAATCAGGAAAGAAACTAACCCTTTACACATATTCTGAAAAAAAAAAATAAAGACAAAGAAAAGCTTGGGAATGTCATGTCGTAGACTCTGCTGCCAAAACAAAGCTTTCTTCTCATAGTTAATGATTCAGTGCCAGTCCATTTAAGGTAATAATTGAGGTACCATATAGGTTAAGCTCATTTTAAACCTCATATTCAGGATCTGGGAAAGTTTTTACACCCACTGGGTGTTCTAAATTTTCAGCAAAAATTAAACTGCCACTGGATTTGCAATCAGATCTGCAATCAAAGATCTGATACTTGCCATTCCCATTGGGAAACTGTAGGTGTTGCTGAAGCTGCATAGTTGCATAAAAGAGACAGGTGACCTAATCACACTGCAGAAGAGTTCGTTAATACTTTTAACACCCTCTCAAGCAATATGTTTTCCCACTGCTGTGTGACACTTGAAAACGCATTTGCATTTGATGCATTCCTCATAAATTGGGGTTTTTGGTTTGGGTGCTGGGTGTTTTTTGGCATTCTTGAAGTAATATTCCCAGAATACCAGCCTGTATGGATTTTAGCTTGTTAGCGAACCATCCCCTACAAGAAGCTCTTTAATGTAAGGAACAGTCTGCAAGAGTTATGGATTTCATTTTAATCTAAATGAAAAAAAAAAACAAGGTCTGTCAAAAGCTGAGTGTGTTCCAGCAACTTCAGAGTACTTAGAAGTGAGTGTCTTTATTCTGCTTCAAAAGAAAGTTGGTTAACAATACACTCTAGACAATACTGGTAGTTTAGTCATCCAGTTTATCACTGTTGTTATCCCAGGGACCAATTCTCCAAGCACAATCTGTTTCCAGTCTTTTTGTCATCAGAGTGGAAAGATCAGTGGCCTTTGACATGGCGCGAGCTGCCGAGTGAATCAAGGGGGACTGCGCCACCAGGACGAAGGACAAAGATCGGAGCTGGGCTGAAAACAGCTTTGGAGCCTGCTGGGCACAGAGAAGTTGCCCAGAGATCCCAGTGAGCTCGGTATTTGCTTGGCACTTGGTTGTCCCACATGCGAACACCTTTCAGAACTTCTTGCTGAAATGTTCACGCATGAGGCACTCCTTGCTGCGATATCACTGTGTCACTCGCTCTAAGCACCTTCAGAATGGCCTAAAATAGGCCTGTCAGTCACGAACAGTAAGAAAGTAGAAAACTTTCAACAGTCTGACATAGATGAATAGAAAGATTTACATTTCCTACCATGGGAGAAAACACAGAATAAAGTCGGATAAAAATATGGCATTTTCTAGACAGATCAAATGAAAGAATGACTATAATTATCTCTGTACTGATATTGCTTGTCTCATCAAAACAGCCTCAAACCACTGCTTTGCAAAGCATGATTATCTATGGTATAAGTTATTTGTAAGTTAGACAAGAATTATGTGCAATATAAAGAAAAAATTGAAATGTTTTTACTTCTTTTTGCATGCAAAGTCAAATAAAAGTGGTAGTAAACTTTATTCTACCAGTAAAAAGGGAAATTAAAAAAAGAAAATTCGAAGTGGAATATATACATGGTACACCTACACTTTTCAAAGTATATCTGCCTAGCAAACCTTATTAACTTTTCAATATTTAGGTTCTCCAGGCTAAGTTTACAAGTTCCAAGTGAAGCTGTTGGGTGGCTGAGTTACTGTATAGCCTCCTCCTCTCTGCGCATCGTTGGCCAGACCACCCTGCATGACTGTCAATGGTGAAGCCTCGTGGGCTCCCCATTTCTCTGGAAGGTTTCTCTGCTGCTGTGGTACCAAACTCACCAGTGCTGATGATGGCATAGCTGCTATTCCTGGCTTATTCTTATCAACCTTAAATGAGCTTCCACCCATCGTACCCTCCAAAATCACCACTGCTTTGCATCAAATGAAGGAGCAAACAGCATCAACCTTGTCCAAAGGGACCTAAACCTCTCTATAATTCATCAGAGAAGAGTACTGATGGCTGAGGGGTGATGATGAAACCTTTCAACTGCAGTCTTGGGCAGTCTTAGCAGCCCTGATAAATCAGTATTTCTTATCCTTCACCAGACTATCCTTCTGTATCAAAACACAGCTGACCTGTTAAAGATATCCTTAATGGCATAGACTGGTTACTGTTATGAACTTCAACGCTTTCTGCCTGCCAGGAGTTTTCAGAGTGATGGAAGAACAAGTGCAGCAGAAAGAAGAAAATGTGCCTTATTTTTCTTTTTCCTGCCTCCTCTTCTCCCACCCTTCCTGCATGACCCGTGTTTATTTACATAGGTTAAATTTGTGGGAAACACCTCCCTGGCTGCTTGTGGGACAGATCATTGCTCTAGTCTTCATGGTTGTTGGAGATGATAAAATTCCACATTAGGGAGAGCATGATGCTCACAGTCCTTGCGCATGCCTTTGCTCACCCCTTTGTTAAAAGAAGAGTAATCATTTAACAGTAATACTAGTCAGCAGCTACCTCATTTTCTGTATGGGTTATGGCATTGTAGCACATACAACCAAACAACATATAAAATCTTACATGTTCAGTACTCTAGCCTGTTTTAAATTATGCATGTTTAAACATGTACTTCTGTAGGAGAAAATTTGGCCAACCACAACTCACTAGCTCTTATCTGAATATATTAATTGATTCAAAAAACAACAAAGGGACTTTATTTGCTCTGCAGCTGGTCCAGCTCCAATTCAAACCCTGTTCAATTTCATTTGGGATAAGAGACCATGTTGCCTTTTCGGTTGGGGTTTCTGCCTCTGTCTTTCCCATCCACACCCCCCCCCCGCCCTTTAAAGATGTTGTTATCATGAGATGGATGTCTTCTGACACTATGAAACTTAAAAGAGAAAAACTAATCCAGCACAGATCACTTATTTTCTTCAAACGAGCTTCCTGCTGACTGTGTAACATTATCAGAAAGCTGAGCAGAGAGAAGCCAGTGAAATGCTCCTCAGAACCTATCAAAATTATTTTTTCTTTGGTAACTGGATTAATAAATACTTGATCACACTATCCTTTTCTCCTTTTTAACACTTCAGTTTTAAGATATGTAAATTATGTAGAGTATCTGGGAAGTACTTCACTGCCAATGTGCACTGCAAGGAGGCATTTGGCTAAAAGATGTCCACAAAAAAAGCCAGAGGATTAAGAGACAGGACAAAGCAACGTCTGAAATCTCTAACAGTTTTTACTTTTCTTATAGTATTTCTGCCTAGTGATACTGTGTGCAGTGATTTGCTCTGTAGTGATGAGAGGTTGAATTTCACTCTTATGATAGAGTATAGGAGCTGATATAATTGTAAATGAAAGAGTAAAAGAGGGAGAAATGTGCCAGTGGATATTTCTTTCTATACCCAGAACAGAGTCAAGAACAAGTGACAGAATAGAAAGTCTGTAATTCATTTAAAAAAAAACCAAAAAAACCCAAAACAAAAGAAAAAGACAACATTAGTTAAAGCTAAGTACTTCCAATAAACAGGCCTGGATAACTAAAATCCTAAATCCTAGCTGAACTATGCAAGGATGTCTCTGAATAGCAAGCCACTAGTTTTAATGACTGCTAATAAACAGGCAGAGGTTTTCCAAAGGGAAAAAATACAACATACAAAACTTGACTTGGATTGAACTAGAAAGTTATAGATCAGTTAGAATAACTTTAAGTAGGGCTACACAAAAATTACATTCAAGAAAACAGCTAATCTGGGAAGCAACTATAGAATTAGACTCTAGAGGTAGAGACAATGAATACAATGCTAAGATGCTTTCATGAAAGCTGGAAGTCCTAAATTCTTATTTTTTACACAGTCGTATATATGGTTACTGAAGTAGTTTTGATATAATATATGCTATAATATATATTATTTTGTCCAAGACTTCTTGTTGCGTGATGTTTCCAGATTTTTTACAAAGACACAAAGTGAAACTGAGGGAGGTCACCCTGTTTAGATTAAAATCTCACTCATTTTCTGTATTTTGAGATCAATCAGTACGGAGACATCAAAGATGGACCTTCCTAATGAGATGCCCCATGGACTAGTTCCTGTTCCAAAACTATTCAGTATTTTTACTAACATCAGACTTTGTAGGTTGCCGGTGCTACACAGACACATGGAGCAGTACGCAGCTACGGCAATGAATTATAGAATACCTATGGCTTGAGTAAGATGTTACAAGGTCACATTTGAGAGACTCAAACACAACTAAGAAAAATGCCTACAAAATCCCTCTGAGGACAGGGGGACGAATTTAAGGTTTTCAAAGGTAGCACACTTTATGCTAAATTAGTGGTAAATATAGTGGCAGAGGTACTAACGTGACCCTTGATATACAATAAAAATTCAATGCCAGACTGACCTTGCTCTGTGTGTGCATTGGCGGGACTGGCATTGCAATACTCTGCCCCAACCTCGCTTGATCAGAGGGACAAGAAAACCTGAAAAGGGGTGAGCAGAGAATCACACACAATGACTGAGGAGGCTGGAGAATGGGCACACAGCGAGTTCCTGAGCCATCTTTTTGCAGGCAGATGGGATCTCGCTGCGCTCACTCCTCAGGAGGACTGAAACAGCCATCCCAGACCCAGGAAGGCATCTCACAACAGGTACTGATGCAGAATTTGGCAGGCAGAGAGGCACCCAAGGGGCTATGACCAGGATCTTTGGCAGTGCAACCCCCGATCCTATGCCATCGCCACACTGGGAGCTGGGTAGCTGCTCCAGCTCCCCACCATCTTTCAACAGATAAGCTCAGCTCAGGGCTGGCTTTCTTTGCTTATGGGCTCAGGGTTATGCCAGGTCAAGAAGAAGCCTTGTTCCAGCTCAAAGTAGCAAAACCCATGAAGAATTTCACCTTCTGCAGGAGGAAGTGATGGCTGTTGTAATGGAGCAATTTGATATTAACTGCTGTGTTTACAATGACTAAGGAATCCTACCTGCTAACTGAAAATAAATAATTCAGTAATAAGCTGTTAGAGATGGGGAGGAAATTCAGGACTTGTGGTCTCTCTCCTCAAACAGCCTGAAATCTCACAACAGGAAGGAAGAGTCAAGATGCAAAGACACTTAGAAAACAGCTCAAGGCAGACCTAAGCTGGCCCTGCCTTGCTTGGAGGTCGGAGTAGGTAATGTCTAGAGGTCCCCTCCAGCCATTGTGGCTGCGTGACTCTAGACGAACCAGTGCTAGACACTTCCTAGCCTCTAGCATCTTAAAACCAGATATCCATATTGTTCTGGTGATTCAAGCTTGCCCTCACAACAAGGAAGGACAACTATTTTGAACTGCTTTTTAGGCACCTAACTGGAGATGAGATGGACAGCATTCTGGAGATGCCTCTCCTGCACCAGAGAGGATACTTCACTTGCACAAGATGTGAAACTGATGGAAAGTCAGATTTAGGGATCTGAGTCCTGGCCAAAGCCTAAATAGCATGCATTTAATTTCAAGACTTTAAAGCCCAACTACCTGATTAACAACTGTGACGTGGAGCTGGCCATGCCCTTTGTGAATTACTTGTGCTTTCTTTATTTGTTTAACTCTTTCTAGATGATCAGTCTCATGATTGTGCAAATTAAATAAATATGTGGCGCTTGTGGATTATTTGTTCCCACAAAATAGTATTTTTGCTTTCGTATTTCTGAAGACCCCCTGAGTACTTGCAAATTAGGGAAGAACACCTGTAAATGTAGGTTAAGTTTCTTAAACCTGGGGGTGGATGTGACATTAGCTGGGAGCTCAGTACAATTATTGTATTTATTTTAAACGAAGCTCTAGACAGCACTGACTTAGTACTGCTAATGATGTCTGGCAGAAAGGTTACATACTAATATGGAAAATGATAGTGCGGAGTGCATTTATCTTCACAATTCATTCATGATTCTTCAGGGCATCATAACTGCTTCAGGCGTTATCGCCTGTGAGTTAGGGACCCCACATTCACCAGGAAGCAGTTAACAAATGCTGTATCACAGCGCTCTCCCTCCTATGCATTGCACGCAGAGCCTTAACATTGAATTAAGACTAAATAACTCAGAAATGGAATGAGCATATTGAAATATATGAGACACATAGCTAAACACGCATAGGAACAACCCTGCATGCAGATGCCTACAGACAAGGTAAAATGCCAGAAGCCTGCTCTGTTCACAGAGAAAACTTTCTGGGAAACACCAGTTTTATGCTTACAAAGCTATGTTGCAAGTGGCAGTGAAAGCCACATCAGGAGCAGGCACACAACACACTACAAGGTGTTCAAAAGAGCCCCATGCTCCACAGCATCAGAAAGCAGCAACAATGATAAAAAAGAATTAAAACTGATGACGTGACAGAAGCAGTGCTCTTTGCAGCATAAGGTCACTACACCCACCTTCTTTACTGAAGCCATCTCAGCTCCGAGACCTGAGCTAAATCTCCCTGGCCTGAAAATATTTCTAATTAGTGTACGAGCATGAAGATGAATCAGACCTGAGTTTACTCCTGCATAACCATTTCAGAAGTTTCTTGTCACGAGTGCTTTATATGACAGGCTTAAATGAATTCTCACTCAAAAGACTTGATTAGCAAAGAGAGAAAGGGCCCTATTCTGGCCTTAGGCTAGTTTATGGAAAGATGTTTGCATAAAGTCAATGAGAGATTAGAATGAGATACAACTGCTGATAAACTGTATGTAATACACAAAAGCATGCAGACTCCTAAATTTCATTAGTTTCAGCAAAACCAGCCTAGTATTAAAGTACTGAAAACAGCCAATGAAGTTAAATATTCTAAACTATAAGTATTATATATGTCATGTATAAATGACAAAGCTAGCCTACAAAAATCACTTCACAGGGCCTTGTGATAAGAAATTTTTGCAGCTACTGTCAATTTATACATGACTAATGTGTACAGGTAAGTCCTGATACATCCATTAGCCCGGTATAGTCAATAACAAGAAGCCAGCATGCTGTTTGGGAGGCAGCCACTAGAAGTCTGAATTTATGCACAAATAATGCACACGAAATCTTTTACACTCCCAGTCTCACACAGCCTGAGCCCTAATAAACTGCACATGAAATTAATTTCTTCACTGCACGTCTGTGAACCGATGGAAAGCCTCTCCTGCTTATAGCACTGCCCCAGACTCCCTCAGTCTCACAGAAAGGAAACATCCATGCATGCTTTCTGCTTTGCTCTGCTCTTAATGTAACATCTTCATTAACTTTCTCTCTTCCTCTCAACTGATTTTGCTGAATGGGATCTCATGCTAAAATACTACACATTACATTTTTTGCTATGACAAATAAAAAAGTGCTGCTATTGGAGAGTGTCAATTTTGTGTGCCATAGTACAGTGAAGAGAGAGCACTGTATTAGCATTGGCCAGCTGAGCTCTTAGTCACAGTTTCCTTAATTAAAAAAAAATAAAAACAAAAAACTGATATTCTTTTATGGAGAGACAATCAGTTTTGGAGTGAGAGGGACCAAGGTACAGAATTACAATGGGGATTTTAAATCATCCCTGACTTTTCCTGTCTGATGCAGAGTAGGAGTTCGCACTACTTGCCAGAGCAGTTTGTACCCAAATGGAGAAGATTTCTTCTGGATGGTGTTCTTACAAGTGCAGTGGACAGTTTCAAAGGTAAAAAATAATATTAACCCAAACTTCAAACAATCCACCTCTAAGCAGAGCTGTAAAAATAAATTTTAAGTTCAATAAATGCCCATAAAGGACAAATAACTCATTATATTTTATCATTTATTAATACTACTCAACACAGACTCAACAACCCCCTGATTTCTTTCTTCATTGTCACTGCCTTTTTTAAGATAAGTTTTCTGAAAGGAAAATCAAAGATAACTGCTAAGGTGGACATGCTTGCATTTCCTAGGGTGATTCAGTGTGCATGAAAGTTGCATTCTCTTTCTGGGCCACGGGAAGCTGCATGTCACCAAATCACAAAAGCTGTAAAAACAGGGGGAAGGGAAGACAAGGACATAAGGATGGGAAAATGAGTGCAGACTGGATGACTGACAGAGATCTCCTGTCAGTTAGTAAATCTGTTTCCCTGCAAGTCCCTTACTCTAGCATCAGACGTTATCATGTCATGTGATTGTTTTAATACATGTCTCTTTCCTGATAACTCTTGCAGTTCTAGAAGTTCATTCCCCAGATGCTTCACAAGCTTCAGCTGACTTTCAGTTTATACATAGCAATTTTTAACCATCTATTTATGCCTTAGTCCTATATTTTTCAGTAAATAGCTTTTTTGCTTCCCTGGAGTTTGCCACTGTTACATGTTCAGAGGCAATAATATGCCCTTCTGGTTATTGCTTTGCCAGGTTAATTAAGCAAAGTTTTTTTCTTCCCTTCTTTCAGAACAGTCTGTTCGCTCTCTTATGTTCCTCCTCAGCCTCTGAGCTCTCTTCTGTTTTGATTTCTTCGTTCCGACATGGAAGAGACTGGAGCCTTGCAAAGTGTTGCAGATAGGCTGTCCCTCGTAGAAATATCTCACTTACACTTTTCCAGTGGCTAGATCAACACTGACGCCTTCAAGTCATCCAATGGCCAACATCTTCAGATTTTTTTAGGAAAAAGAAATAGTTAAAAAAATACTATATAATTGGTCCCTAAATTAAAGGCTCTGCACTCTCTACCCTAAATTGTATCTACTTCATATTATTCCAGTTATCAAGATTCATCACTCCCCCTGTTGTACTCTGGGCTTCCAGTGTTTTTCCTAATTTTGAGCATTCACAAATTTTCATTAGCACAATACTACTTTTTCTGCCAAGTTGTCGAGATATCTAATGATTACGTCACTGTTGATGAAGACTGGACCGATTACTAGTGCCTTAAGGAACTAAATTTTCATTCATCCTGTCTGATGCTTCTCCTTTCAACACAAACATTGGCCAAATTTTCTTTCAGCTGCATGGTAGTCCCTTTTTCAACTAATTCCCATTTTGCCAGTTTAACTGAGAATTTCCGTTATAGCAGCATATCAGATGTTTTACAGAAGTCAGACAGATTTTTTCTATCCATATCTATCTATATCTGTATCTATACCTATACCTATACCTATACCTATACCTAGACCTATACCTATACCTATACCTATACCTATACCTATACCTATACCTATAGCTAATCTAGATCTATATATATATTTGTCTGTAGATTAGCTTTCTGCTAAGTATAATTTTAACTAAAACTTCAAAAGATATTCAGTGCCTTTGGCAAAAGACTACTTTTAGGGAAACCGTATTGCCATTTCAGTTCACCTTCCGTTAACTAATACCTCCTTATACTTCTTAATTTTTTTTATTTTTTTTTTTCAAAATCTCTTCTAATGCTTTAATGTCTACTGTCTGGTTTACTTTGGAACCAGAATTCTGGTGCTCTCCTTTTTTCCCTTTCCAGCAGACAGAAGTTTTCTACAAGAAAAAATATGCCACGTGAGTTTCAGTATATGCGAAAAAAAAAAAACCCAAAAGATTCTAATGATAGATATGGAAGACGCAAGAAGTGATTATGCCTAAGGATGTTAGCTGAAGAATTAAAATTAGAAGGCCTGTCTAGATGAGAATAGCAAATGAGTAAAAAAGTTGACTTACTGATAATTTTCTGAGGAATTTTGAATGAATTATAGAAGAATAACGAAATCAGCAGTAAGAACTACAGTTAATCATCTGTTGTGTTTATTCAAGAGGTACTCCATCTAGACCGGATTCAGCGGGTGGTATGCGATAACAAAGTAAAACAGAGAAATGAAGAACTCATGAATTCTCAAACTTCACTGATAAGAGTGTGCAAGTCCCAGGTTTAGACTAGAGTAGACAGAAAAAAATAAAGATATGTATACTTTTTTGAGAGTTCTATGTATTTACTAGGATAAAAAAAAAATCCCCATAAAATCCATTCTTCAAATAGCATATCCAAGTTGTCCCATCCAAATGTCTGCAACCTGGGTAATAATTAAATTTATATCTGAGACATAGTGCCAGAGAAGCCATAGCTTCATGGAGTAGCAGCCTAGAAATTCAAAACATCCATTTAACTTCGTATAATCTTACTCAATAAACAAGATGTACTCATTATTCTCATTTTCTCCTTGAGTGAGATGCCAGCAAATATTCAGTGACAGGTTTGTGACAACTTGAGCCAGAAGGTACACTTGAAATCGTAACACTTTCTATGCTGCAGAAGCATAGGGTACATTTCCAAGCAGCATTTCTCTGAGCTTAACAGAAAGTAAAGCTAAGCTATCTATTTATATCAAAACTTAGGAAGTACTGATTTCTCTTAGTTAGAAGAAGCCCAGCTTACAACTAATCATGCTGATGGAACAGCAGAGTAACACAATGTAACATCACAGCATAGCATAACAAACATAACATAACATAACATAACATAACATAACATAACATAACATAACATAACATAACATAACATAACGTAACATGTAATAGAATATAATATAATACAATACAGCATAATATAATATACACAAAACCAAAGCACTGGAAAATGAAGCTTCACTCTAAAATTAAGAAGAAGAGTTCTGAATCTCTGGGTGCTGGAGAAATTACAGCTGGTACCAAAAGATATCTTTGCTTTTTCTCCCTTTCCTTCCTCTCAAAATTGTTCTTTAAACAGTTGACATTTCTCCTCAAAAGTATTAAACATGTTTCTAGACAGATGGTGTGATTCCAATTGCTACTTTTATAATGATGATGGCTTCTGGGCCCTTTTTCTAAGGAATTCTAACTAATAAAAAAGTTATTAGTTGTATCATCTAATGGAGGTTTCTTCCTTGGAAATGTGCCTGCTGCTTTGACATAGGTCTGCTCCTTAACAATAATTCCAAGAACAATAGTAACAAAATACATTTCTTACTTTCCAAATAAAATATTAGTCCCATAGTCAATATCTCAAAGGTGCTATTTCAGTCTTGTGTGCAATTGTAGTTTATCCACGAACTGATGTAACAGTTTTAAAAGCAGAACCCAAAAGGTGACACTAGGAGACACTAGGAATATATATACTTAAATATACAGAAAAATTCTATGAAGCAGTGATTCCTTGCTGATTTTTTTTTCCAGTGTACCAATTCTTGCAATTCCATCATGCTTTTTGCAATATAAGGTTTTTTACCTAAAATAACAATTGCCTGTGTCAGGAAATTGCATGAGAATCTCAGCTTTCATTAAAAAGTAGACTTCTGGTCCTCATGGCCTCAAAGAAATACTCAGTAGCATCCTGTGTGCCAGAAAGACTCTGAAATGAGGAGACAGAGAAACAGAACACAGCAAACTTTTTATAAATCACTTTGTTTTACTCAGCTGTGTGATTCTGTGAGCGTGAGTAATGATATTTAAATGGGCTAGTCTGGATAAATAGCAATCTTAAAAAACATACCTAGGGGTTTTCTTTTTAGTCGATTTATGACTAGAAAAAAGCACATTTCCAAGTGTGTTTAATAGTTTGTTTGAAAAAGATGATTCATATGACTACAAAGCATAAAAAACTTCTCAGCTGACAAAAAGAAGTGTATTGAAGAGATTCATGTTTGTTATCAAAGTTTTGACTGGACTAGATTGAAGAAGAAATCAACGCCCAGAACCAGACTTTGCCGAACTGATAAACTACATGTTGGCAGCTGACATCTCCTCTGCGAGTTCAGACAGTCCATGATGTCCCTTTGTCCCAGTAGTCTGGAAAATCGCTGTATTGTGACAAACCCGATGGGAATCTGGACATGATTATAAGCAAGGAAAGGAAATGGTGAGTCTGGGGTCAACAAAAAGATGCAAAGCACCACATGACACTGCACCCCTTTTGCCCATGAACAAGGATGTCTCAGAGATGCGTTGAGCCAAAATGACTCACATGCATCTTTCCTGTGCTGAGGATGTCCCAGGACAGTATTTCACACAGGGAAACCTTAACTCTGTTGGTAACTGTCCACCAGAAGAGGAGGTTGTAACTCCAGTCTATAGGAAGCAGAGAACAGACCCGAGAGTTAGTCTTGGAGGTCACACACAGCATCGGTGGAGAAGTCCAGCAGTCTTGGAAGTGGCCCTGAAGGCAAGGAGCAGATAGAAAATAAAGTCTTTGTGTGTAAATCACCAAGCAGATTTAACTAGTTGTGGCACTTTGAATCTGCCTGCAATTAATAATCAGATAATAGGTTGGACAGGGCTCTGAGCAACCTGATCTAGTTAGTGGTGTCCCTGCTCACTGCGGGGGGGTTGGACTAGATGACCTATAGGGGTCTCTTCCAACCCAAAACTTTCTATGATTGTATGATTCTATGATTCTATGACAACGGTCCAGAATCTGCCCAATAACTCGATATAGCTCCATTGACACCTTCATTTCACAGCCGCTTTATACCAACTGACATTTTGTTTTGGCTGCCCCATTAAAATTCATGTTTTGTTAATTATTCTATAATAAATAACCCAGAACTTCAAACAGTTACAAAAGAAACCATATCTTCCATGGGCACTGCGGTGTTCTCAGGGTTCACATGGCAAGAAGCCTTCGTCATTGTGGAGAAGCTGTGAATTGTAGTTGGAGAAACATTTTTGAATTTAAAACTCGCACTTCTGAGCATTTTGTGTTATCAGCTACCATCTGCTGACAATGCGTATGATATGTGACTGTAGCAGTACAAAAGGCCATTATCAGAAATTATAAATCCTCTTTCATTTTGCTTAACCCTTTCATTGCTCTTCTTCTTCTTACTTCCACAGTCATAGCAGCCTGCATTACTGGCACTGCTGTCAAGCAGGGAGATGTCAGGTCCAAACCGAGCACCAAGATTATTGCAGGAGTGGAGATTCCCCTCTCCTGCCTGTTTCTTTGATGGCCACTGGGAAATCCAGGAAGGGTTCTGCCAAGAACCCTGGTGCAATATCTGTTTTGATAATTTTTGCAACACCAAAGGCCAAAGTAACTGAAGAACATCTGTCCTAGCAGGGCAAGTTCACGTCAATCAAAACACCTACAGAAATCTAATACAGGAACCAGCACTACGAGTCATTTATGGTCTGATGCATGGTATTGCATGTTAGAAATAGGGGTGCCCCGACTTTAGCAGGTCCTCAGGGAAACAACAAGTAGTCCACACCAGCTGGCCACAAACAATGCAATGCAACTGTAAGAGGCTAATGTTGTTTCTAGAACATCTAAGAATGGTTTTAGTTTGTAGAAGAGGATTTGCTGTGCTTCTGGAGAGGGATAGAGGTGAAAAATTGAGAACTGTATTCTCCTCAGTTGCCATCCAAGTTTCCAGCATGCTAGGAAAAGTGAATTTCCTTAGCTGCACAACTCTGGATTCACATTAGTACATGCCTAGAATTCACTTTGGACATCAGTGGAGTCATAAGTATGGGTTTTGAAGATCTGTGGTTTAGTATTTAAATAAATGTTTAAACATTCATGTCCTTCCTTCAGCTGACGGACCCATCTTAGATCGCACTGGTAACAGATTTATAGCCTCTCTGAGACTGTGTTCTCCAACTTCTGCATAAGGATAATACTTTGCACTTTAATGATATATTTCATTTTGCTATCTCAAAGCACTTTGCAAGTGCTCAATAATTAGTTAAGCCTCCCAGTGCAGCTCTGTGGGGGGTACTGTGCTATTAAGTGTATTTAATGGATGTTAAAAATGAAGTATGGTGACGTTAACTCCTAGTGTCAGACAGAACAGTCATGGTTGCAGCACGCTATAGACAGCCACACCAACAGGGATGCTTATTCCAAGCATTATCATCTCCAACATTTCATAATGTCCACCATGACAGGAAACCAGAGTAATTGCTAGACTTTCAGCCTGAACCTGTTCTCCTGTTGGTGTGGATGGAAATCTTTTGTGTAACAAAGCCGGCAGTGTAAGCTTCACCTCCTGCAGTGCCGGTAAAGGCTCCATTTGGTGCACTTCTCAGCACAGGGAGCCCAGCTTGCTGGAGGCCACTTACCTTCATCCACAGCACTGCGTGTAGCAGGAGTGGCTGTTGTGCCAGCAGCCTTTTCTTCTGAGATGATCTGCTTTACCCTGTTTCTAGCACATTTTAGAAATTTTCTGTAACCACTCTGGCCTGAGGCAAGCATCTTGATGCTGCTAACGACATCCAGTGAGGCGGAAGCCTAGCCATTTCTGCAGCTCATGGCCTGGACACACTGTGGGTGGGCAAGCACCTTGTGAAGACCAACGTTCAGCTGAACAGAAGTAGTAGGAAACACCAAGGAACTCAGGATCTCTCATGGAAAAGGGCCAGAAGCAATGATACTAAGTTTATGGCTTGTACGAAAAAATGCAGAAGATGCCTAGAAGTGCAGGATGCTAGAAAACTAATTGAACTTTCCATTTCCCTGAGTGAGGTCAAAGAAGAAAACATAACTAGGCTGGCCTGAGAGATGAGGATGTAGAACAGAAGGTGGCAAAAATGCTGCTGAGATCTCAGTGACTTCTGCTGGAATTGCAAGGAAGGAAGTCCAAGGATGAACAGATGGTAGAGGAGAAATGATTGACTTCTTCCATTAAAAAAAAAAACAAGAATGATGGGTTTCAAGGTTTGCTGCAATTAGTACCCTTTCAGTCTAAATGAATTGCTCATTGCAGTAATAAATTCAGGCACTGCTGCATTCAGTCTGCCCTTTTCACAGGCAAGAGACACAGAGACAGCACAAGCCCAAGGCAAAACCTGAAATATGACCTTTTACATGTTAGTGTGTATCATAGTGTAACAAGCCTGGATGTCTCTAATCATTCTCTTCTTTCCTTCTCTCTTCACTAAAAATTGCTAGAATATCCTCCCTGGTATGTCAGATTTTTTGCAAACTCCAGAAAATGTGCCTTCGTGGTGAGAAAGGGTCCTAAGAAGGTTATGAAATGGCACCATTTTTCTGTAGAGTTTCCCAGGCAATTAAGCACATATGATCTCATTTCCCACCAACCCTCTCCAGATTGTCATGACTCCCTGAAATTTTTTTTTAAAACTTCTTAAAAGGTATTATGAAGCAAACATACAAATACAATGAAGGACAAACTACAACAGGTTATTCGGAAATAAAGTGAATATAGACTAAATGTTCACCTGAACTGCTTTCACTAGTGTACGCATGGTGCATCATTGCCTTTCCACCACTTGCATTATCAGTGATTCTTTTCTGTGGTGCAGACCCTGAAAGAGCTTTTTTTGACTGTTTTCATATTAATATCACTAGAAGAAAAAAAATTCCAAAAGCAATATAACAGTCCTTCTCTTCTTAAATTATCTCATTTCTGAAAGCAAAAAAACCCATGTAGCAATCAGACAAGAACTCAGCAATCCATTAAATACCATTAGTCTTTCATCTTCCCAGCCAGTCTTGAATCATAGCATCTGAGAGAGTGAACACAGAAACAACCAGGTCCTCTCACTGCCTAGCACAGGATTATTCCCTAGACAGCAGCTTGCAGTGCTTTTTTGCAGTCTAACGTTGATGGTGTAATGTAAAGGGGCTTTCACCACTTCTTTGAGACAATTACCCTATCACTAGGAAAACATCTCCTCTAGGAATATTTCTTGATCTACATCCTAAATAATGTTCAGTAGTTCTGTTACATCATTTCTGATTTTCTTTTCTCACAAAATCCTCTCCAATAGCCATCACTGTTTCTCATCACAGCCGTTTTTTTGCTAAAACACTGATAAGAAAATTGACTGCTATCATGACGCTTCCTCATTTACTTACTTCATTTAAGAAGTGACTCATAATGCACTAATTCTCCAAGTCCAGTAGTGAAAAACTGGAAGAAAATTTTGAAATGTAAAAGCCAAACAGTAATATACAAGCAAAAAATGAAAAATTTAGTCATGTTCTACTAGTAGTTTGCTTACTGACATCTGAGTTTAGTAGCCTTTGTTTTCACTAATCAGATATGAAAATTGCTCGAAATGATTGCAAGGTCATGTCTTATTAGGGCAATCAAATGCTAAAATTCTGTGATATTAATGTAATGTGATAGAAAATGGCTAATACTATAGACAGTTGGTAACATGTTAACATAGGTCAGGTAGATAGAGTCTATATTGTTTTCACTTACTTTGCTGAACTATTTTTACTCTTTTTTCACAAACGGAAAGGAAGGTGACAATGGGACAAGAATGCAGAGGTTGCTGAATGTCTTTTATGCCCCTGAATTATCTTTCTTGTGAACTGAACGAATGCCAATGTTATTCCTTGGATGAAATCCAACAAAATTCAGTGGGAGTTATGCGGCAGCTGTTTTATTTTCTTCAGTTCAGGACACTGAATCAGTTCCCTAAATATCTGCATTTTTATTAGGAAAAGATGGTAATAAAAAAAAAGGTATAACTTCCTTTTTTTATAAAATTTTTAGACTACGATGTGTCTAATTCCTGCTAGAGGATATGGTCAAGAGTTGCCAAAATTTCAGATAAATGGTAGATGCCCGTGCTTAAGGCAAGTAATGGAAGTTACTTGTCTGTTCTTACACTTCACAGTCAGAAATTTCTTGGTGGCCTGTAGTTCTTTCTCATAAGTTCATTCTTATGAGCTTTGAGGTGACCATCTGGGTCACTGATCTTAAGGTTTAATCCTTTCCTTTTCTTCTCTAAAACCTTGTTCCAAACTTTTCAGATAATGTGGGTTTTGTAATTTAGAGATTTTACTTAGTCTACATCTCTGAAGAACTCTGTCTCCACCAGTCCAGCACCCCAGTAGCGGTGACATCCCAAAGTAGGGACATTTTCAGCTGTTCCTGAGGGAAAAATCTTCTCATCCAGCTAAAAAAGACCTCTCCAAAGCCAATTTCAACCTAAGAAAGGGAAGGCAATTTTGATCGTCAGCACAGGTTGAATCCTTGCAGTGTTCCCAGGCTTTAATTGTCGTAACTGTAAGGTGTCCGGATGAAGAAAATGCCATATGTGAAAACTTCCAGTGATGTATTCCACCACATCCAGGCTGCTGGAGACCAGAGTATGGGAGCTGAGTCCTTACAAACCAAGTGACAGCATGACAGTGTATGATGGGGCTACATCTGCCCTCGCCAGCTGAGCTTCTGATGGTTCTAGAGAGAACACAAGACCATGGGCTCAGGGTTAGCAGGTATACTCCAGTTCTTTGAAACTGGAAGGTCATCATCCTTAACAGGGAAAGGAGGTATGTCCCAAAGGGCTGACAGTAGCACTGAATTAAGTGACAAAAATAATTCCTTTACTGCTGGGAGATGTTTTGACTCCCTGCCAAATGGTGCGGGTTTTATCATTTTTAAGGGCTGAACATTAGGTTACTCAGGGTGAAACAGTGCACAAAAAAGTTCATTAAGTGCCCTAAAGTCCCTAAAGTTTAATGGGACTTAGGCAGTTTTCTGCTATTGTACTTTAAAATTTATTTGATTTTGCACTTTTTTCCCCCATTCAGAATCACTTTTCCTGCCATGCCAAGCTAGGTAAAAAACTGCTGCACTGAATGTGATTTGTGTATTTGCTAATGCAGTTATAAAGACCACATAAAGCAGGGCCCATTCCTGTTAATTCATTCCTGGGTCACTTCTTCCAGACCCTATCTCTCCTAAGTACATCATGGAAGCATGCATGCACACAGACACATATCTTGAAAAATTAAGGACAAAACATCACATTTCATAATGCTTAAAATATTTTTTTTTAAGTGCTATTTTTATCTTGTATTCCCTTCCTCTCTCAGTCTCTCTCCTTCTCTCTCTCTTCCTTTGCAATCATTTTAAAAACTTGCAAGATTTTTTTAAAAGATTGTAATCAAACTGCCAACACTAAGTTCTGATGTTTATCTTAATGTAACAATTTGTAATCTGAAAAAATCATTTTATTCCAAGATGGTATTATCTGTGGTTTACAAAATGATTATGATCATTTCTTGGAGGTCTTGGCTTAGGAAATCTAGCCTTGACACACATTACTTTTATGGAAAAATAATTTGTCTCCACTGGATCTTAACGTCATCTGAAGAAGGGAACTATTTAAAATTCTCTGCCAGACACAGAAACAATCTTAGTTGAAACAGAATATGTTTCATAAACACATGAAGTGGCTAACCTGGCTTTTGGATAATGCAAGTATTTTGACACATCTTATTACTACCTGGAATATATTTCAGACGGGGTTTAGAGAAAACCTAAGAATTCTTCTCACGCACTCAGTACCGTGACCTAATGTTCTCAAAATGTTTGCAGAAAATAAGATATATTTTGCTGCTGACTTTTGTGGGGCTCTTTGGAGAGCTTTGCAGTATCAATAAAACAAATTAACGGAAATAACAGCTGTGCTAATTACAGTCAGATTTAAAAAGCTGAGACTTGTGTTTGGGTTTTCAAAATGCCAGTGGACCTAGCTAATTACCACATGCTGTTGCAGTGAGAGCAGCCAGGTCATGCTATCAAGACCCTTGGTGTCCAATGTAAAGAAAATAATGGGAGAAAAATACACAATACCTGAAATAAAGGCCGTGGGCAGTAGATGCCAAGTCCAGCCCCTTCCTCTCCTGAGTGCCAGCCTGGCAGCAGAAGCAGGAGAGTGTATTCAGACTAAGCCCCAGGCATTTGGAGACTCTCTGTCCCTTTGGATTAATTTTTAAGAGGTTTTTAAAGTGACTCCCTCTTGGCATGAAGGATTTTGCAACTTGTTTTCGTGAGACTTTTTAAATCTTATTTGGTTCACTCCTTTCAAATTAAAGAATAGGAACATGTCTTTTTAATGAGAGTGTGGCCCTGCAATGTGTCCGTCAGCAATGACAGGCACCCCTCCTGTCTGAGGCATTCTGCCAATTTCCAGCCCCATCGACCTGACCTTTCTGTCACTCGTGGTGGGGTAGACCTGGGTGAAAGAAGTGAAGTCAGTGGAGCTCTCCCAAAGTAACAGCTCCTACAGATGAGAACCAAGTTCTAGTGAATTCACAGAAGTCAAGGTCGTGCATGGGAAACAACTGAGAATAGCATTTTGCCTAACCAAAAAAAAAACCAAAGACAGACACCGTCAAGATCAGGGGGCAAAAACACAACTTGAACACATTTTTTTTATCCTGATTTTTTTTTTTACTGAATGCTCACATTTTACTATGTCTTTGCTAAGCATTTCCCGGCTTTTTGGTTTCCTAAAATGAAAATAAAATTTGTCATCAGTGCAATCCATTTCCTTGGAATTCCACACCCAGTAAAGACAGACAGACATACTCCACCTTCACTCTGACACATCAGCTATGGCATACACAAATCACAAGCTCTGAATTTCCACAGTTGCATGCTCCATTATCAGCCACACAGATAGCAGAGCAAGCTCAAAATAAAACTGCTTTGTTGCATTTGGGACTTCAATGATATCCCTTATAAATCAGGATTGGTTGTATGGTTTCTCGCACACATCCCACAGATTTGCTCTGCAAAAGTCATTGACCATCCATACCACTTTCTTACCTCTTTGTATCTGCAGACTTATGCTGCTCTAGGGGTGAAGGAGGGGGAAGAGAAGGAAAACTTTATGGGTTATGAATATTGACAGAGAAGATATTCTTTGTTTATTGAAGCCTTGTTTACATAAAAGCTCTTCACAGCTTACCCCCTAAGTCTAGAGGTCCTAAACCAGTGTCAGCTAGCTGTCTGGGTATTTTTTCCCACATATTGCGCTGGTATTCTGCCGACAATAGAGACCCATTAATGTTTGGACCTTCAAGTTAGTGCAGCCCAAGCCCCAGTGGCAGGACGTCTGCCCAATATGTAAAATAACGGAATGAATGGATTCCTTGGAAACAATGATAACAAGACCTGGCTGAGCTAACTGTGACAGCATGTGGTAATTTTCCAGCCCACTGGCCGTATAAAGAGAGCTGGAGCACAAAGCTTAGACTATAGGGCAGGTTGGTCTGAATGGCTGCAAACAAGTGCAGAACATCTGATGATGTCATACACACAATTTGACAGATGGGGCAGGGTTTTTGTTTGTTTTGTTTTTGTTTGGCTTTGTTTTAAACTTGAACTTAACTGTTTATTTTTCCAACATATTTACACATCACGGGTGTAACACAGAAAGCCACAGCTGCTTTGAAAGCACATCTCAAAAACATTGTCATATGTTAGGTTTAAGAAACAACCTTATTTCCTGGTGAAAAGTGTCATTGCTTGTGCAGGGAGTGCTCTGGGAATGGCGGGAGAAAGTTGCTGTAGAATGATGCGTTATCTCTGTATTCGGCCCTGGGACTGTGTTTTGAATCTGGCTCCCCCTTGAATCCTAATACACACTTTGAATAGCATAAAGAAGTATTGTTATTGCTTCGGTCTATTCATTACATCAGAGAAACAGACAACCAGAGGTATCTAAATGGGTTACTAATTTAGGTTTGGTGTCTGGGAATAAAATGGGTTAAAACAAGTTTGTTTCATTATTACAGAATTAGTGTGTGTTTGCAAAACGGTGTAACTCTAAATATGCTTTAGACACAGTAAATGCAAAGTATAAACATATCCTAACGCAGATGCGTGCCTCCAGGAGCATGTTTGAAAGTTTGCACAGATGTGGGCTGGGAATTGATGATACAGCATGATTAGTTGTGAATCACCATCAATACAGCTCCTTACAACTTTGTGGCTGAATAAACATTAAAGGACAATTCTAACTCTGTGTTTGCAGCTGAAATGATAATGCAGGTATGGGACACACTTCTGAAATTTTTACCACATCTAAAAGTGGATTGGACTTTTTATATTCCCTGAGGGAAAGATGCTACTCAGAAATTTTGAACATATTCAGGTTGCATCTTTCTCTCTCCCTCCCAGTGTTATTTATCTTTTCGGCTGTGAGCTCTGTGAGGCAGTGCTTGAAGCACTGTGAAATAACAACAATTGGCAGAAAGTAGAGGTACACAAGTATGAAAGAAACACACACTGATTACAGTGGAATTTTCTCTACGCTGGACACATTCAGCCCAAGTTAAGACAAACACAAGCAATATTTCAAAATCACTAAGCACAGCCTGAGTAAACAAAGCAGAAGGCCAGATATTGAGGACCACTTTTTCTTACTTGCTTTCAGTATCATTTTTCAAGCAGAGAAACTGTTGGGAGGGATAATTTCTGTCACAGCTTGAAATTGTCATTATCAATGATGTGTATTATGTCTCTGGCTTTTCAGCAGCTGAGGATTCAGTCCCTGTTATATTAAACACTGTACAAACACACAGTAGCAGGCAGTCTCTGATCCAATGAATTTTCAGTGTAACAGGCAAATTCAATGCAGAGACAGGCAAAAGGTCTCTCTCTACACCCATTAAACCCCTCACATCCACAGTATGACAGGAAGCGCCACGATTATTTAGAATGGGGAAAAGGAGTTTGACCATCTCCTACGTAACTTGAATTGCGGGTTGATTTTATTGCTAAGGAATTACTTTCTGACTCCATTTTATTTTATTCTATTAGAAACATAAGGAGCATGTTTGTGATGTTGAAACTTCAGTGACCAGAGAAGCGACCGAAGTGAAATACATTGGCTGTCTGTAACAGCTCCTCTTAGGCTGTAAAAGACATTCTCAAACCTCTGAAAGCTTTGCCTTTTTATTACTCCTCACTTTACAGGAAAAAAAGTTTCCAAGGCAGGTTAACCACCTTTTATTTGATACCTAAAATCAAGACTTTTCCATGCAGGAGGAATCTCTGCCGATCAGAGAACTAGCAAAATTCTGATGTAGAGAATTTCTCTTCAGATTTTTTAAATGTCATTTTTGCAAATAGTGAGTACCTCAGAGGGGAGCAGCTTGCGTCAAAGGTTCAGCAGCCTCAACAATTCTGATGCAGTGTCAGGGTCTGTGAATGCATGCATGCCAGAGACTCCCCGAAAACCCTGAAAGAAAATGAGGGACCATGATTCATTGACCGGAATTCATCTTTTCCATGTGTTGAACCCCTGCAGCTATTTGCAATGAAAAAGAGCCAGCAAAACAGAACTATGGGAACTGATGATTTAGATTTACAAGTTGGGTTACCGCTCTGGGAGTATGACAGTGACTTCAGCCTGTACGCCATTCTGATGAAGAGAAATTGTGCGTCCTGATCAACCAGACGTGAAATATTTCATCATGAAAACATTTGCAGTGGGGCAGAAAATCACTCATCAAATCACAGTTGACAACTTTTTAATTAAAAAAATCCTAATTTTTAATGTTTATGTTTTTGAGCAAGTAAATGCATAGTCTTTAATTTTTAATTGGATTAATGAATTGTCTACCTCATTATCATGAACTATGCCATACTAAGTAATTTTTAATGTTACTAATGACATAAAATATAAGGTATAATTAAATACTGCAAATTATTTTATTATGAAAAACAGCTCAAGAGTTATTGGTCTTAAACTATGAAGAATGAAGATCAATATCAATGGTTTTAGAATGTTATAGATGCATCTTTGATTTAAAAGAGACACACTGAATCTCCCTTAGATGTAGGAAACTTTACTCCCTGCTTACTTAAACTGATTTAATATAACAAGTCAAACTTTTTTCTCCAGAAGACAATATTGGTTCCTGCAGACTCTCTATTTCTCTTGCATGCATATGAGTACGTTACTACAGAAGAATTCTGCAGCATTGTTCCATTTTTTTATGCACACCTGTATTCTTTCTATTTCATATACACAAGCATTTGCCTCTATGTGTATAGGTACCGTTTGCATCTCAGAAATGGCCCCACCTTAATTTCTGTGCTATGTGCCAGTGGTGGTATCCTCAACGGTCCATCACTTTGGTGTTAGCATCCTCACTCCTCACTTTTCAGCAGAGAAAGCAACTTTGAGGACGTATTTTGTGAGTTCTGTGGATTCCCCATCTCCACCTGAAACTTCTCCAAACCACCGATTTTAAGGACTGCAAGTACAAACCATAGACTGTACCTTGTTCTCTAGGCAAAACTCCCACCAGCAGAAAGTCAGTGAGCGGTGAGATGTAGAGATGGAGATATTGAGCGAGTTTAAGACATATGCAACATCCTTCCTTCAGAAATGCCTGAAGACTTCTTGATATTTTGAGATCCCATAAATCTTGATCAAAAATAGATGAAAATGTTCATGTAGCCAGCATTACGGATATCAGATACAGCAGAGGAATGGTTTCCAAACTAGGGTCATACCTACAGATACCAAATCTACCACAGTACAACCTGTTCGAAATGCCTGTCCGGCTCACACCACTGGCAGTTTGGAAACTCAAAGAAATGAACTATTAAAAATGTGGGTAACAAATGAACTAGAGGGACTGTACAGTAGTACCTACCCAGGCCAAGATCTGACGGTAAACACACATTTTAGGCCAATGCCATTGCATACTTTAAATCAAGAACAAATGTGCTGCAATTTTACACCTGTGCCACTATATTAATGTGAAATTTAAAATAACATTCTTCATTTCTGAAGAAAATAACCTGAGGATCTTAAGGTTTTTCCTTTTCTTTTTTTTATAAGCAACACAGAACAAGCAGGACAGTAAATTATGGCTATGCCCATTTGATAGAAGCAGGTTTTAAGGAAGGAGCATGAAGTGTCAGGAAAAAGGACAGGAGAAGAGGCACAGAGAGATGCTGTATTCTTCCTGCACTGGAGTAACCCGTTCTGCCCACAGTCAGGCTCTGTATTAGCATTTTCCTGTTCATTATTCTGGATCTTGTGTGATATTACCTACTTACCTGGCAATATAGAATTGTGGACTGGGAAACAATTTCATCCTCCTACAGTCACAATGCCATGAATCTGATCCTACTAGCCAAGATGACTTAGACCCAAGTTTGAATCCAACTCACTGAATATGGGATTTGGTTACAAAGAAAAATATGAATTTGAGAGCTCTTTCTGGAAGTATATATGGTGTGTTAATTACTAGGAGACTCATGCTTACATAGCAATACAGGTATGTTTTTAATGTAGAGTTATCAAAATGCGAGTTGAAATGATTACCTAATTTGCAGTCTGTAAAGGAAAAGAACAAGAATATGTGGCCTTGTGTATGCACAAAATTGTTTTTAAATCAATTAAACTGGTGAAAACCCCTATGTGAACACATTTAAATTGGTTTACATCTGGCTTGTATTAATTTAACTTCATTCAGTTTTCACTAAATCAATGCAAATGTGTAATTAGCTTAATGGCTCTTGCTCTTCCAGAACAGTAGTCTTTCATTCTCAACAATGGGGAGCTGTTTTCATTTCTTACAGATTCCAAAGGAGGCATCGAGCTGCTTTTATGCAATCGCTTTTACTGTTTCGCTATTCTTTACTTTGACGATGTAAGGGCTGGTTCTGTGCATTAAGTAGCCAAAAGTGACAGGCCGTGAGGGCAGGTGCAAGGTAACCCAGAGAAAGAAGCTTTTCTGCATTTTTATGGGCTTGCATAAAAGAATGCTCAGAGACAAATACAGAGCAGGTCACTCATGCCAGCTTCTGGGTATTTTTCGGGTGTTAATTTCTCCATCTAATTTCCAACATTTGTCACTTGTCAAACAATCCCATGTTGCCCTTTCCCAGGCATTCATTCCCTTTATTAGTTCGTGTTGGGCTTAGCTATTTTTCTTCTGCCAATTAAAGTAAGCATCTCTTGCTTCAGAATCAAGTCTTGACTCATGGTTTTGTCAAGGCTGATAACAGCCACTTCTTTGAGATCCGTCCAGCAGAGCTGTGAGATGGTCGCTTTATTGTCTTGTATTCATTCCCCTAAACTGCTGGCATTTAGGAACCTGCTTAGGCAGGGACAAATCCTGAAAAGTAATGTAGACTTGATGGAAATTTCCAAGTGCCATCAGTGCCCACAGAAGACAACAGACGTGATCACAGTCGGCAGCATCACCAGGTGCCCTGCACTCCATAGGATCCAGCCTTGGACTATACTGGAGGTTTTAAAAAAAAAAAACATCTCTTACATAAAAGTAACAGATTACACGTAATTACTCTCTGCTCTGAACTTCCCTGCATGCTTGTTTTCTGTAACACACTGTTCCTTAGAGAAAGACAGGAACAACACAGGAAATATGTTTTAGGACATTTTTTATGTAATGGATTGCACGTCATGAGAAGCAGGGCTGAAGCTAGAGTGTTCATCCACAGGCCTTGGGAACATCATAAACTTGCAAAACCAACGAAGCAGTTTTCAGCTTTACCAAATGCAGTCATTATGTGAAATGCTTTTCCATAAATCACCCTAAAGTTATTTTCAATGGCGATTCAATATAAATCTACTTTTCCAATCAGGCGTATCTGTGGTATGAAACACTGAAGAAAACCATGAAAGCTGCTTTTGTTAACTCACTCTGGAAATATAAATAACTGGGCTAGGAGTCAGTTGCCTTTGTCATGGGGAGAACTGCTGGAGAAATTAAGATGCCAAAGGATAGTCTGAAATGTTCAGTAAATTACATACTGAAAGCGATGATGAAAACCACTCCTCTATTGTTTGAAATGACTGGCAAATGAGCTCAGATTTTGTGGCTGATATTTGCCCTGCCCATCTTGGCTGTAAGTTTCTGCAAATTAATGCATTTTTCTGAACTGCATATGTTGCTGTAACCAGGAAAGTTAAAAAACTAAATCCTATTTCTACTCTGGAAAATACAATTAGGTTTCAACTGGAAGCAGATACTGCGTCAGGAAAATGTTGAATAATGTGTGATAGCACAACTTTTAAGTGATTTTATTATCTAACCTTCTTCAAAAATGTTTTTCCCTCATATAGCTCCCCTATTTAACATCCTTTCTCTTGGAGACCTATTAGATGTCATAGCATACTTAAAAAAAGGAGAGGAATAAACAGAGTGAACTTTCGGCAATTGATAACGAGTAAGATGAATTCAGAATTCCCCTAAACTGGAAGTTTTGCCTGTATGTCTTGTCTTGGTTTCGGCTGCCGCCGGCAACAAAAGCACCACGCGGCCGCCCCTCCCCCCGCCGGCGTGCGGAGGAGAATGAAAAGAAAGAGGCAGA
>Ga0065711_1003664_pt1 | contig 26904 bp, 14 predicted proteins | sample Hoacrofraction12_FD_59098 | JGI IMG/M metagenome (GOLD analysis project Ga0065711, IMG submission 59098) | Hoatzin crop microbial communities from Cojedes, Venezuela - Epithelial fraction 12 v2 (version 2) | ecosystem: Host-associated > Birds > Digestive system > Esophagus > Crop | place... | reverse complement strand
TATTTCTCATTATCCTACTCCGATTTGCTTGATAATAAATTAAACTAATTTCCCCAAGTTCAGTCTGTTTTGTCAGTGACAGTAACTGGTGAGTGACCTCTCCCTGTCCTTATCTCGACCCTCGAGCCTTTCATCATATTTCCTCTCCCCTGTTGAGCTGAGGGAGGGGAGCGATAGAGCGGTTTTGGTGGGCACCTGGCATTTATCCATGCTAAGCCAGAATAGGTGGCATTAGTTTCCTCCAGTCTGATGAAGGGATGGCAATATTTACTGGCTTGTTGCTCTTCCACTTTCCATCCATAGAGGCATGATTTACTTTCTGGGTCAATAAGGATCTTCAAACAGGTGACAACAGGAAAAAGAAAAAATGGACTGTAGTTACCTAACAAGGCTCCAAGAGAAGCAAATAAGCATAAGGAGAGTTTCTATCGTATGTTAGACGTTATGGCAGGTTGTGAGAATGTTCTGGGTGGAGTTTGGTACATCCATTTGCAGTCAGTATTTCTCTCAAGTAGTATGTGCTAGTAACTTAGAGATCTTAGCAAAGCTGGAATCGTTGTTGGGTCATTTACTTCATCTACTATTAAAGTACCAGCTTACTGAAATGTAAATGGGTTTGGACATGATTCTGATCATATGAAATAAAATTTCAGCTACACATAGACCTTGTATACACTATATAGAAGTTTTATAAATATCTTGGTGGCAGATATCTTGTTACTTTCTTGCAGTATTCTCTGATGGATTTGTTATCCAAAATGGTCGTCGGCCAGCCTCATTTTGTCAGGTGCATCAAGCCAAACAACGACCGGCAGGCAAACAAGTTTGATAAAGAAAAAGTGTTGGTTCAGCTGCGTTACACAGGAATTCTGGAGACAGCAAGAATTCGAAGACAGGGTTATTCACACCGTATACTGTTTGCTAACTTCATAAAACGGTAACATTGATGTGAAGAAGCCTTTTTCTTGCCTAGCATTGCTGCCCACTGTTTGCTAAGCAGCAGTAGTGTCTTTGGCATGGTCTTTAAAGAAAAAATACAAAGACATTTCCTATGACAAAGAAGATTACAGACTGGATGACAAAGAGTAGTTCAGGCACAAGAGAAGTAACCTGTTTTGGATTGGTAGGGGAAGATGATGCATCTCAGGATGTTGTTTCTGTTTTTTGGGTAAAAATTGTCTTGCCTGTACTCTGAAATTTTCTTCAAAGACTTGAGGTGTAGAAATGTAATTCTTCAAATTAAAGCTGAGAAGTTGGAGCAATAGCATCCAAGGAGCATCACAGTTTCTCTAGCTCCTAACATTCAGCACTGTGCAGCATCTGATTGTGCAAAGTGGATGATGATTTGGTATTGCTAATCTAGGCCTGAGAAGTTCATTAAGTGCATAATTTCGTTTAAAAATAATTTTGAAGTATTAGTCACTTGTTAAGAAGAAAAGCAATGAACTCAGTATGATTTTGTAATTCCTTTAGCTATCTCTTCTTCCTCTGCCCCAAAAAATTAATCCTGAGCACTTAAGCTGTACTTCTCTCTAACAAATAAAGGCCCAAAGTATTTGCCTCAATCAGAACTGAGATTTATGGAATGGAGATCAAAACTGGGAAGAAACAAGCAACACCCATTCAGACAGAAGCACTTAAAAGTAATAGTGCGCTAGAAGCAGCAAGCCAGCAGCAGAGTGCTGCAGGTGCACGAGGAGAGAGAGGAAGGACAGAGTGACGTTTTTATAGCACTGTTTCTGGAAACAATGATCCTGGGACTATTACTGTTTCGGAAGAGTGCAGCATGGGAAAAGGTACTTATCACTGCACAAAGTTGTGCTGTGGCTTTTGGTCACCACTTTTTATAAGAAATTTTACTGTTCAGGTAAAAGAGAGGAAAGTAGTGAACATAACGGGGTAGGTCTCCAGAGAGCCTGCTGCTGATTGCGGTGAGGCTGTGCAGATCTCCAGCACTGAGGATATGGCCCTCAAACAAAAAGGGATTGTTATTAAGTATCTATCTCCTTTTCTTTTTTTTTTTTTAATAGTTGAGAGTTACAGGTAGACCTGGGATAATGCCAAAATTATTTCATTAGATTAAAAATAAGCCAATTCATTGTGTAATAAAAAGAAAAAAAAGACTCTGTAGGAATTGGTGACAATGCAGGAATTAACATTGTCTCTTTTTCTATTATTCCATGAGAAAATTGTTACCGTTACTTAAAGCTGGTACAACCCAAGCTTTGTGTATAAAGGCTGAATAACAAGAAAAAAGAAGAATGTACTGTCAGGAAGCATGCATAAATCATGTCATTTTCCTGAATTAAAAAAAACAAGATAGGTATGGTTCATTTTGTTATGGAGCATTTTGGAAAGTCCTGGAACACACAAAAACTTTCCTACCCAGCAGCTGAGCTGGTGCATTATGGGTAATTTTTATGCATGAGCATCCTGACCTCTTTTCCTAGTCAGAATTAATTCTGAGTAATGAGTGCCAGATTAAATACTTAAATATGATATGTCACAATGGCACGTATATGTTCCAAAAGGATCTGCAAAGCTGAATCCAAGGAGCTAACAAGAGCTGGGATGCATCTCACGTCATGTTAACTATCTCAGAGGTAGGTGGTCTAGCATGTGAGAAAAGATATGAAATTTTCATGACAATTCTAGATATGAAATAAGCTAATTTAGGCAGAAAAGCTTTAAAAATATGTTTATGTTGCCACTGAAATCATGTTCACAGAATGCAGAGAGCCAGAGCAGCAAAGAACTGGTGAACAACTCTACTTGGGTTGCGCACTTTTAAAAAGCCTTCTGGTGTTGATATAGAATTAAACAACCCTCCAGGGTGTGCGATATGTCACTCATCCATTTTTGATGGAGTTTCTCAGTCCTGTATGTAAATCACAGCAATTTCTTTCATATGCTGTTTTGGTTTTTTCAGTGCTATGTTTTCTTTCATGCAACTGTTTTTATCATTTCAATGAATGGTTTAAATGTATTTGCATCTATTGCTCACTATTAATGGAATAAAGAATCTTATATTTGTCTTTAGGTATTACCTCATCTGTTACAAAACAAATGATGATCCTCCAGTCAGCCCGGAAACCTGTGCTGCCATCTTGGAAAAAGCCCGCCTTGACAACTGGGTTCTTGGAAAAACTAAAGTAATTTTTTTTAATATATTGTATCTGCATTATTGCAGTATGTCATTGTTAACTTACTAAGCAATTTGTTTTCTCACCCATTTGGTTGGGGTAGCTCTTGGTTTCTGTTGGTTTAAAAAAAACAGCCTTTGCTGGGTACTGTTCCCTGATTATCTGGCTGAAATCCTGACCCTGTAAAGCGTTCAAATTCTGATCAGCTTTAGTGAGGCCACAGTGCAAAGCAGTACGTGACAACACCACTGCTTGCATTTTCTTTCAAAAAAATGTGGTAATAAGGATCCCAGTGAGCTTAGTCTGAGCTTTCTTAAGGAAAAGAAGTTACACTTCTTCCCTGGAGCAATCAATCAGGCTCACAAAGGGAGAGGAAAAGGTTTTTGCTTTCCAGCCGGAGGCCTCTGTGGCAAACTTTGCTGAGCACTGGGGGAAGAGATAGCAGGATGATCTCATATATGTGAAGTGGGGGGAAGACTTTATTATAAGAGAAACACAGGTCTGTTCCCATACTCTTGCTTTTGGTTCTAGCCCACTAATCTTCCCAGTGTGCAAGATCGGGGGAATTCTGCAAAATAAGCATAATTATTGACTTAATTGCACAAGCTCTTTCTAGACATTTTATTTCATCCTAATATACATCAGGAATGTGTTTGTATCCCTTGTGCTGGTCTAGTTTTCCAGGGGTTATATGAGCTTCATGCTTGATAAAAGCAATTTAGTAAATAAACAATGCCTTAGATTTAATTGGAAAGCAGAGAGGTTGAAGGTTCCAGATTTGGATCACATTTATCTAACATACATCCGATTTGTGAGGTTAGCAAAGCTGTCAGCCTCATAGTTTTGAAAACAGATTTATAGTTTTAGACTGAAGTTTTACACTGGGACTTTAAAACATCCTCCCATGAAAGCATGAATAAGCAGGCACTGACAAAAGATGTTGAAGGGGAGAGTAAGGTAAACTAAAAACCCAAACAATCAAAATGCTATCTCTAACAAGAATAATCTTCTAGGTACTACAGCTAAAGAGTCTGGTCAACATTTGAAACCAACTTGCAACTCTTGTTGATTGATGTTAAATGGTTTGAATGAATACAGGGACTGGGATGGTAACTAAACCTTTTGCTTGTCTGCCTACTCTTTTTAAGGTATTCCTCAAATACTATCATGTGGAGCAGCTAAATTTAATGCGCAAGGAGACAGTTGACATGATTATTTTGATTCAAGCTTATGTAAGAGGGTGGCTGGGTTCAAGGAGATACAAAAAGATAAAGGAACAAAGGGAACAAAGTGCTATTAAAATACAGTCAGGTAACAGCTTTAAAACATTTAACATTTTGCTTAAAGCTAGTGCGTGTGTACAGTTGACAGATGGATGTGCATGCTGGATGTGGATTTTGCTGTTTTCCTGCTGTTACATTTGATAAAATATCTTATACTTGCTGATATCTGTTCTTGTGAAGAAAAATTTCTTTTAACCAGGTTATGACAATCTCTTACTGAAGTTACATTTATTAATGTTACATTTAAAAGGCAATTTTAACAATGGAAGGAAGTGATTGCACAGATGATACTGTTATAAATAATATTCTGGCATGCTCTGACAAGGTTGTATAATATAATAATGAAAATAAAATGTATTAACCATCCTAGATAATAAGACCAATTACAGTATTGAATGAGACATCAACTGAAATTTTTAATTCATTTCAAATATCATCTTATTTTACATTCTGATTCTCTTGTATTTAGTATTCATATCATTCATAACAACTTTACTCGCCAGAAGACACAGCTTTTGTGTAGATTTACTGTTTGTACCTGTTTGCCTTTTTTTTTTTGAAAGATAAAGCCTGTAAAATATTTTATGAATATTTTAATGGAGGTCTGTAATTCCTTCCAGAGTTTTTTTTATTCTTACAAACTTTTGTGCACCTAATAGTTTATTTAATTTTTGACATCTCTTTTCAGCTTACAGGGGTTTTGTTGCTCGTAAAGAATACACAAACGCAAAACGTAATAAAAAAGTGGAAGAATATATTACTAGACTTCAAGCAAGTAAGAATTGTTTGTTTTCATGGCTTTTAATGTACTATCCATACACAATATGTTGATCCAGATTCTTTGCTGTTACCTAGCTACACTGATTGATTATGCTCATTTACACATTCTGAGGTATAGTTTACCTGTTATATATCTATATACAGTGGTTGAAATGGGTCAATGTATTCCATTACCTGTACCTCAAAGTGGCGTAGAGGCACTTTCCACAGCTGTGAAGTGGGCTGGTTAAATGCCGTAGCAAGCTTTTTCACTCCTAGTCTGATATGTCTCTAAATATTACAGCTGGCACTGTTGAAGCACCATATGACACTATCTGCATATAATGTGTGTGTGCGTGCTGTTCTGTGAGGAGCAGGTTTTGTTACGTGTCAGTAATAGTCATGTTTGAGAAGACCAGAACCTGTAATTTGACTCATATCTTGGATTCTTTTTTGTCATCGCTCATTCCAACCTAGCAAAATATTCCTTATCTTCTGCAGCAATAATCAGTTTCGGCCCAGATGTATGCTATGAAACATCCTTTTTTCCTCGCTATATTTCTGTCTCCCTGACCCGTGCAGAGATGTCCCTGAGCCAGATGTAGTCCAGGCAGCTCTGAAATCAGTAGTAGTACAACTAGAGAGGTACAGGTCTGAAAACAGCTGGCACAAATCTGCACAGCGCTTTCAGTAATTACAAAGGTGGAGACCCCAAATATAAGCTAGTCCTGCAAGTACGCAGGCTATCTAGATTAAAGCTACCTCAGATACGCTTTCACGAGTATATAACTGATGCCAGTGCTGCTTTTAGTCATTGTCAGATGCATCTTCTAATTGCACTGAAATGATGTTGGTGTGTACTGAAGAGCACTTCACTGCAGTTGGTAGAATTTCTTCAGTGCAGAAAACAATCTAAAACCAGAATAAAATCTAGCAGTGATGTGACAAAAATGATTACACATCTGAAAGTCCTCAGTTATATTAGGATACTTAGCAAATGCAGAAGTATGAATTTACCGCTTCGCTCTGCTGATCTCCCCAGTGCTTCTTGTTGTCCACCTTGTCTTTCCTGTGTCCAGTCTAATTTCAACTTTTTTTACTGCACAAGAAGCCAGAACAAAATGGAAATCCATTTTTACTTAACTCTCTCAGGTTTTTTCCCCTCCTTTATATCTACCGCAATACAAAACTCTTCCAGTTTGAAAACAAAGCTTAGATAGCTACTATCTCATTAAAAAGTTCTCAGGAAACTTCAAAGGTGAACCATAATAAGTCTGAAAAGACCAGCCTTCACTTATGTTGGCACATCCATTGACAATGTAACTTGATTTATTTCAAAATAACTCTTGTTGAGTTGCTTTTGTGTAAGAATGGAATGAAGATTGGCTCAGAAGGACAAGAAACTCTAGAAGTATTCCAAGTGCTTTACAACTGCACTTTTCTAAAGCCGTATCAGACTACAGTATAAAAAACAGTTATGCCACTTACAATGAGTATTTGGGTTCCTTTACCCTATATCCAGTTATCAAGAGGTAATTTATGTCCCTTTTGTACACTCCTTCTTACACTGAACCAGTGCATCTGGTGGACCCTAAGTTGGTCTAAATTATGAGTAGGGAATGCTAAAGCAAATAAAACCTAGCACCAAGTTATATGAATGCGTTAGAATAGCCTGCTTATGCTCCCTTCCCATTCTGAAGTGAGCATGACCTTTCCCTGTGATGCAGAACACTCTCAGCAGAGCTGGAGTAACTCCTCATATCTACCATCTCCTCGGGGTATTTAAATCACCTGAATTCTCTATCCCTATACTCTTGGTACTGCATTTGGAATTGTAGTTCAACAGAAACATTTTGATTTTTTTTTATTTTGCCAGGGATTATCAGATTTGTACTGAATCCCTGCTGCAATTGCAGACTTTTCCAAATCACAGCACTGTGGAGACTATACCAGTTCACATTAGGAAATTATTTGCAAGTTCAGGAATTTTTGAAGCAACATTCTGAATGCAGTTTAGTTTCTGATTAAGACACTTCAGTATAGATGTCTGAAAGTGACCTAGGTGTCTAAACTCCTCTTATAGTCAGCAGAGCTGAGACTTTGATTCATTTTATTCAAAACCACCAAATGCTCAGCTCATTTGGCCCCATATTGGTATCTAGTGTTGCAGAGCTTTTTCGTTTTGAATAGTGAGTCTTTGCAAAAGGAGCATGAGCTAAGTCTTCTGTAACTGTGGAGCTATAAAATTTTCGGGTTTTTTGTGATCTAGCTAATTCCAAGCCTGTGCCAGAAGACAGCCTGGCAATCTCTATAGCCTGATAATCAGGCATTTCCCAGGGAAAAGAAAGACGGAGTCAAACCAATTGCCTGAATCAGGCAAAGCAGGTACATGAAGCTGAGAGCACTGTTTATTCTAGAGGCATTTCTATAGCACTGTGCTTCTGCTGCATACTGCAACTTCCTGCATTTTCTTTAGTCCAGCAGAATACAAAGAAAGAGCTTGTTTGTTTTATCATGTAGAATGGGTACAGATTTCTGAAATCTCAGAAAAGTTTTGTGGGACAGAATAATTTCAGATGAAACATAATCATCATAACCACCATGGTCCGTATATCTTTATTCGGTTTTTTTTAATACTGTTATCATTTGACTCTCTGAAATGTGTGGAGCACCCATGCCTAAGGTTGTTTTACATTACAATTTGTATCAGTTGCCAGAGGATATTTACTCAGGAAGAAGAGAAAAGAACTAACTGAGACAAGACACAAGGCAGCAATAACAATTCAGTCTCACTACAGGGGATATAAGGAGAGGAAGATCTTCGAAAGGAGGAGGTAGTGTTATTTTTTATCTGTCACTCAGATGTGTCCCTTTTCAATAACTGTCCTGCTGAAGAGCAGTGATGTAAGCTAAAAGTGGAGCAAATTAGGATTATTCTAGATATGTATGCAGAGGTAATGTAGATTTATGTGGAGGTTTTTAGTATCAGTAGCCAATTTTGTCATATTTTTAAGCCCAGGAAATAAAGGCATATTTAGGGGAAAGGTCAACAATATTGTGCTTACCTGTAATGTTAATGTAATGTGTAGATTAGTCTCTTTTTGGAAGTAGCTCATCATAGAAAATGCTCAGACAAGAGCGAGAAATAGGCATCTGCAAAGAACTGTTCTTCACATCTTAAGTCACAGTTTAAGTGTAGGTGATGACAGCGAGAGCCCAGATGTTTAACAACCCATTCTACTTGCAAGTGGCCCTGCTTATTGCAGGGGGTTGAACTAGATGACTTTTAAAGGTCCCTTCCAACCCAAACTATTCTATGATTCTATGGTCTTGCTCAGATCAAACAGCTAAAAATTAGGTGAGGTAAATCACATTCTAAATATCTCTGCAGTGTGGTTGTAGTCCCAGTCTCCGGAGTGGAGCGAGTAGCACTTTACTCATCACCGTCATTTTTTTAGTGATAGCATTTGAGTAGGTGGAGACTAGTCCAGAAAGGTGGAAAACAACTGTGAAGGAGTCCAGAGTCTTTCAGAGGCAAGGAATATGGTGGCAGATTTCACCTGGCACTGAAGTTTTATTGATGGTAACAAAGACAGTTTAGGGACTAGGTCTTTTAAATTTGACCTGGACCTATGCCCAGAATCATTCTTTCTCTGTTCCTAGTGTGACTTGAGGCATTTTTCTTTCATGAATACATTGAAGATTGTGTGTATTTATACATATTTGAGGTGCTAAAAAGTTTCTACCTTATGTTTTTGTTAACATTTAAATTAATTTTTCACTCTTTTGTCTGCCCTCATGCAGCCTAGATCGCCCCCCCTAGCAATTTGCTGTGAAGAGTTTAACAGGGATGTCCCTTTTCACTTTAAGAAATAATAATAATCAGAAAGACAGAGATTGGTGTGCTGTCTTTAATTCCAGCTAGATGTGCTAAATCTTTCCCATGTTGCAATGTACCAAATGGCCATTTAGTACACAAACACCACCAAAGGTAGTTGTAAAGTTGTCACTATCCTTCATCTCCTTCAGCTATTTTTGCCCAAAACTCTATTCCATTCAGGGAATCACTTAGAAAGAAACAAACTGAAAATGCAGCATCCATTAGTGAAAAGGAAAAGGATGAAGAACTGCAAGATACTGAGGAAAGTCCAGCAGGAGTGAAGAGTGCCCTTGCTAAAACAGAAGAAGAAGCAGCTGTCATTGTTCAGAGCCATTACAGAGGCTACAGAGTCCGTAAAAAAATAAAGGAACAGCACAAAGAAATAGCAGAGGAAGAATTGTCTGCTGTGGAATTCCTTGAAGCACAACTGCAGCCAGCTCAAAATGATACACTGGAAGAAACAGCAAACAAGGAGACTCAAGATGAAGCTGATGCTGTTACTGACAGCGAGTGGTCTGAGTACACCGACACAGGGAATGTACAGGAGCAACAGAAAACATCTACTGAAGGAGAGGGAGCTTCTGTGAAGCAGACCCGTGCAGTAGAACACGTTGGTGGAGGTGAAGAACAGGCCTCTTTGGAAGAGCCGTCCAGGAAATCTTCTGTCAAAATCACAGCTGAACCTGGTCCCCAGCAAGAACAAGATAATCAAGACATGCTCAGTGCAAATGGGCAAAATCAGGAATCTGCGGTGGTCCAGCCCAGAACTGACAGGGACGTGGAAGGAAACCACCTGAAACACGAAGCTGTGATGTCTATGGGATGTAAAGGAATTATAAGAAAAGAGTCACTAAGAGGCTCATGGAAGCAAGTTGAGGCAGAAAAACAAGGTTCAGAAGACAAAGAGAAGGCAGCAGTGGTTATTCAGAGCAGTTACCGGGGTTACAGAAGGAGGGGACAACTCAGAAAAGAAGGGAAACTACCTTGCAAAAGTGAAGAGAAAACTATAAAGGAGCAAACAAAAGCAGTACACATTCAAAATAATGATGCCCAAACAACAAAAGATAAGGAAAGCACTGGTACAGAGGCTGAAGACTCGAAGCCACTGAAGGGAGACTCGGAGAAGGAGGCTTGTGATTTGGCAGCCTTTTCGCGGCAGGTAAGAAGCTTATAAGCTATGTATGCTGAGCATAATACTAGGAGCAATGACTGAATAGCAAAGTTATTTTATTTTACTGGCTTCAGTGGCACGAAGGTTTTACTCTTTAAACTGAGAATGAGTGTTCTATAAAAATGCCTATTTTGGGTTGTGAGAGAAAATACCCTTTTCAGAAAGGAGGGAAAGACAAAGTTAAGAGTGCTGGCAAAAAATTATGTTAGTTTTAACCTGCTTTAGGTTAAATAGAGAAGTTTTGCCTTTGTTTGTTGAAATGTGCGTTTACCAGGCAAGGCCCTTAATGCAGTAAACTTGTGAAATGCCCCTGTAAATGAAACTAAAAGTTGCTGTGCCAATGTCAGACTCCCACATGTGCATAGAAGTATGCCTACAGCTGCAGAAGCTATTTTGCGTGAGCAAAGCACTGTCTCCTCACATGTGTGAACCAATCTGAAGTAGCTGCAGGACTGGGCTGTGGTGTGGAGTTCCCTATGGTTTTTTCCCTCTTTTTTTTTTTTTCTAAGGAGGATGGGGAGGAAAGTGTGGTAGGGGCCTATGCTGCAGTAGGTAGAGCAATACTTTTTTAATTCATTGTCTTGTCCACTATTTTACCTTTGATTACCTCGGAACATATATACTTGTTTATATAATAATGTAAAATCCTATGTTATATTTTTCAGATATCAAAATTATCTGAAGACTACTTAGCATTGCAGCAAAAATTGAATGAAATGATATTGTCACATCAGCTGAGACCGGTGATGCTGTCCAAAGATAAGCAACCTAATGGCCGACTTTCTTCTCATGTTTGTCAGTCAGGTAATGTTGAACCTTAGTGCTGGCAGAATTTTCATTTGTAAACAGGACTGTCAAGAAGCAACTCCCATTCATGTTTTTAAAGGCCAGGGAACTGGCAGATGAGATAGCTCTGGCTTCTCATATGACTCAGGCTGTTCATTTTTATACTAAGCCCTGTATGAGTACACGTCTGGAACAGTTTCCAGAGAAATATCCAACCCTGGTTGTGATTTACATATTTACCATTTTTCTTGATACTTTGTTTCAGTGCCGCTTAATATTGGTGAATGAAGCATTGTGAGACCTAGACATAGCCTCTCTAGAAATACTTTTATTTGGTAAAAATTCCACATTTGCTTTTTTTACTTATATGTTGCTCCACTGGCTGTGCTATTGGTAAGATATGGGACTACATTTTAAAAACAAAATATTTTTTAGGTACTGTGTCAAACAATTTAACAAAGTTTGTTGCGTTTATGGTGAGTAAGGTTTTAGCTATCCACAGATGCAACTGAGGCTATCAAAACTTGTAACTCCTACCCATGTTGGTGGGTATGTTCTTAAAATTACAAGTTTTAATAATTGTCATGCATTTAACTCACACACTTAAGAGGACATTACCTCCCAAAATGCAAGCATGCTTGGAGCAGATTAGGTGGCAGTGGGGAGGAGTACTGGGAGAATAAAGGTGGAAGACATGGGATTCGGAGCATGCAGATCATTAAGACCTGTGCCCTACGGAGAGGTCCACAAAGAGCTGAGGGAGCGGCTTGAGCCTCTTCATTTGGAATAGATGTAACAGAGGATTTCGTTAGCCTGTGTCTTTTCTGCAGATGTGGAGGAACATGAGGGTAAACAGGGAAGGTGACTGGGTGGGTCTCCATTTCTTCAGGGAGGCCTATGCCAGCCCGTGCCGCTGCACTGCCTCTGGGGAAGATTGCTGCTCCCCCTGCACGGCTGGGATCAGATCCAGGGCTGTCCCTTGATGCCCAGAGCTAACTGTACTATTTTCATTGTGACACAGTGGATTCAGTTGTCGTGTATGCTGAAACTTCTTTCTGTTCCCGTTCCTATGTTGAAGAGATCCTAAAAGTACTTCACCCTCACTTTGCATTCCTCTGAAATGGGTGAGCTGCTAAAGTGAGGGCTTGGTGTTTACAAAATCTAAACCTCTAAGTGTAAACTGGCTGTTAGTAGATAATCTGTGTAGTTCAACCTGTTTCCAATACCAAAGACTGCAAGAGAAGACAGATGTCATATGGAAAACTAAGTGCCATAATCTTTCGTTAGAGACAGAGCAATGCTTGTGATTGCCATCAATGGGTTTGTACTGGGCTCTCTGTTAAATATTGCTGATTTTTCACAAGATAAACCCAAGGAATTAAAAATTCATGCTTTGGAAAATAACTCTTGCTTCTTACATATTTTCCTACAGAAGCTGGAGAAAAGCAGTAGATAGAGGGAAAGGGAATATACAACTCCCTGGTTTATCAGTTAAAGATCTCATCACTTACACAAGTGAACCAGGTGAAAATGTATCAGTACGCTCATGCCATGTGCAAAATGGAGCAAAGACTACCTTCACATTGCTATAAATTGAAGTATCTCTACAGGAGGCAAAAGGATGCCAGATTTTGTCACCTGTGCATGCAACCCTGCTTAAAGTGGTGACCAGTCAGCCACTTCGCTCCCCTTTATCTCTGAAAATGTCCTGCTGCTTTAAACCTCTGTTATGGCATAGTACAATGTATTTCCAATGGTAAAGTGTGTGAAAGTGCTGCATTGTATCCATTTGAACACCGGCATGAAAAATGTCGTACATTTCTTTGTACCGAGTCAAAATGCTTTTTAAGACAACACTGAAACAGTTGCTGAGTTGCATAAGAGATCAGGTCTTTTGCCTCATTTTAATGAGGAAGGAAATAATAATAAATTTTTATTATATAATATAATAATATATAATATAATAATAATAAATTTTAATGAAGGAAATAAGATTTTTTTACAAGCTAATGTTGTGTGATCTTAACAAAAGGAGGATTTATTTTCTTTATGTTTTCTCCCTACAAATGTCTGTATGTGCAACATGACAGCACTTAGCTCTTTTGTGCACCAGGCACAATCTTTACAGCAAGATTTTTTCTGATGATGTACAAGTCCCCCTTTTTTCTCTTATGGATACAAAAATTGAATGTTCGCTGTCTTGACTAGCTGCCTTTTGCAAAAAATGTCAGCAACAGTAATCATAACTTTAAAACAGGAGGAAGCATAAAAAAGGAAGTCCTGAATGCTCATATTCATACAGATAAAAATGTACTTTGTAGTCAAGGCATGCTCATTTGAAGATGGCTTATGCAAATTTTTTGCGTTTTTTTCTTCAAAATAAATATGGTGGACACACACTTGGTTTTTGATTGATGATAGATTAATGATTGATTAATGATTTGATTAATTGATGCAAGTTGGCATGTAGACAAAGTGAATACATAGCTCAGAAGGAGTTAGTCTTTTCAAAGGTGACTGCATTTAAAATGGAATAGTGGGTGCTATCAGACTAAGAAGCTATGACTGAACTAACTACAGAGAAATGTGCCACTAAAGCCCAGGCCAGCTAAAGTTGTCCTGCCTGCTGATACTTGCCCTTAAACATTGTAAAGAAGGAGCTGGCCCTCTCTGTCTCAAACCAAACTAGCCTTTACAACCGGTGTACTGCTGCCCAGCTAGTCACTCACCTGAATGCTCTGCTCCAGTAAGTCAAACCACCCCAAATACAGTCCTGATCCAGTTCTCATTAGAACTCATGTTCCCAACCTTTCTGTAGCCAACTTTCCCTTGATCCCCGTGAGGCAGTATTACCCTTTGGGCTGGATCTGGCTCCTTGGCCCTTTTTGCCTAGCTGGTGTGAGCGGGGCAGCCATACTTTGTGTTTGCTGTGTTCTGTTGTTGACCCAAGTGCCTCCTACAACTTGTGCAGCTACTCGTGATAAATGTAATGAAGGTGACTTTTGCCAGACATTGAACTTCAAAAAATCAAGAAGGAAGGCTGGCTGGCTCTAGTCAAACACTGTGTTCTACCCTGATTTCTCACATCCCCACAGCTGTATTTATAACTGCTAACCAGTCCACTGAAAGACCTGTCCTGGTATGGAGTGTGTTCTTTTTCTACATTTGTATGTAACTCACCTGAAAGGAAAATTGTTTCCTTTCCAACTATGATCAGTGCACAGGGCACTGCAGGCAGGGAATACACTGCCGTAATTGCCCAGCTTGCCTGTGAGCTGGTTGGAGCCTAAGCATTACAGAGCTCAATCACAGAGCTGTGTTGTCTTAACTTAAGTAGATGTTTATTACAGCAAACATGATCTAACTAGATGTAGAGAGTATTTAAGTAAAAATGGGTGTACATTTAAGTAAAAGTAGGGGCAGATTCAGTTCATTTACTGTTCATTACAGTTCAGTACTGTCTACAGCACAGGAGTTAGCAGCGGCCTGGATATCGTACTTTCTTCCTCTGTTCAGTGTGGTAAGATAACTATGTAAAACAAAGACTTGAGGTAAGGTACTGCAGATTATCGTGCTAAAGTGAAGCAGGTGGACGCAGTGAGTGATCTACTGTCTGTTAAACAGGGAGGAACCTTCCTGTCTTCTTGCCTACATTCTGTGTTACAGTACAATTTGTACGCACACATTTACAGAAGGATATGCTCTTACTGCAGGTTTCCCTCTAGGGCTACCGTTGCTGTCCTATGCTTCTGAAGACAACGATTGTTGAGCTTTAGCTATTCTTTAAATCATGTAGTATTTGTATTTACCTATTTGTAAGTACTTTGGTCATTTATTTACACTTCTTCCTCAGCTTGACTAGTTTTATATGTCATTCTACAGCGATAACATGTGAATTGTATTGTGTAGCTGTATGCCAGGTATGAATACTTGTCCACCTTCATCTGTGAGTTGGTGACTGTTGTTGGATTGGAGAATTTACTGGTTCCTCTAATAAAATATTTAATTGCATTGCTATCCACAGAAAGGGAGGAACTGTGGGGCAGCTGGATGGTATACTGTGACAAATGTTGAGATTTTCATAACTGTTTATTTTGATAAGAATGCAAAGCCTGCAGTTTAAAGAACATATGAGCAAAAAGGTTAAATTAATCTTAAATCCACAAGGTTAAGTTGTTCTTAAGTGAATTTATTTGTATTTATAAAAATGCATAAAGCAAGCTGCACAAGGTTCCTGGAATAAACAATATTCCCTGTGGCTTGAATTTCTGAGTAGGTTGTATTTGCTTGCTAAATGGATTCAGCTAAACATAATGGCTGCATCCCAGGACTGCACCTTTGGACTGCTGGTGAGCCTTGGGTTATGATGGTGTCAGAATGGATGCACACATAGCCACTGTCAAGTTTTTTGAGGTCAAAGCCTGAAGTGAGGGGAATTTGATCTTTATGGGAGCAAATTTTTTCTTTGTTCTCCAGATGAATAATGGCACCCATCCTTGTAAGTATTAAATGACAGTTCAAGTACAAAATCTCAGGAAGATAATTTTCTATATTTAAAATTAAATTCACGTGGTACAAGGAACTCCGGTGCAGCTGAGGACCTGTTCAGCTACACAAAGCAGTGAATCGGGCTCATCCAGGGCTCCTCCTGCTGTAGGCTGCTGCAGCCCTGTTTGCATGGGTTTTGTGGGCAGCCCTTGTAAGGAACAGGGAGCCCGCGTAGCACTGGCTCTGCAGAGCAGTATTGACTGTCTGATCTGTCTTCTTTGCAAGTGAGTGGCCAGCCAGGGAGCACCGAGGTGTGGGACTAGAGAAAAGCAGGGTAGTCAAGCTCTTCTGCTGTTTGGTTGTTCTCAGCTACTGGAGTGGCCCTTTGGACACCCTACAGACAGGACATAGAAGATCTGTGGTGGGAGCTGGTCAGATCTGTGCAGAACAGAAGATCTGGTCCACGGAAGTGGAGCACAGCCATTTTTCTTAAACATCCTCTTCTAAATAGCCAGGACTAGTCAGGTCACCAGGCTTTCCAAAGGGAGAGTATTAGTGCCAGCCAGAGAATGAAACTGCTTCCCTCAGTGGGGTTAGCAGGACGTAAGTGCGAGAGGTCAAACACTCTCGGCTTCCGCTGGATGCAGTCGGAAAGTTCTCGGTCTCTTTTAGTTCCTAGTTCTAGGTCTGTGCCAGAATAATCCCTCTGTTTTCTCCAGATTGCTAAGCATTTGCATCCATCAACTGTAATTTCCAAATTTGGCTGTGGTAAACATCCCGTGAGTAAACAACGCCTAAAAATTACTAACCAGAATGTGAAAGAGCAGTGCTTTTCTATGTGCAAATCCGAAGCTTCAGTAGTTACATCCTCACACTATGTACAGTTAGGACAGGAAAAAGGTGTGCACATAAATGTTGTGAGCAGTGATTGCTGTTCACTTCTCAGTATCAAGTCCTGGAATTCCAGTTACTATATTTGCATTTTTCTGATTACTTCCAAGCCCCTCTACAAAACCCATACAATTACTGCTCTTATTCTTGTTTTTCTTCCTGCTTTTTTCTGAGTCTGGCTTTATACTTCCTGTCCCCGTAAGACGTGGAACAGCACTGAATGAAACATGTAACATTTCACTTCAATGACTTGAAGATGGGTTTATCTGTTTCTCCAGGTGGCCTAATAAATAGAGACCTTTCATCACTTAGATGCTTATCACAGCTGTAACCACTATTTCTCCAGACTTCAGATCTGTTGTTGTCATACGTTTTTACGTTAGCATCCATGGGTGTTGATTCCTCAAGATTGTTGTCTTCCAAGCCTATCGTTGTATGTCAGAATGTGCAGACACAGTTCAACCTAAAGGGCTGTTGATACTGACTCATCTTTATTCAAGCATTTCTTGCTCATACTTGAATGATTCAAGCACATGCAGCTCTCCGCAGTTTCCATAGTTTGTGTTGGTGTTCAGGATACACGTACCTTAAAAGAGCTGGTCCTAAATGTCCTTGTCCCTTTTCTTATTTGGAGCTTTCAGTGAGGGCTGAGTGTGAAAGTATAATTAATACCTTGTAACAACACGGCAGAGTCAAAGAGTGTGTGTGCAGGTTATGTAGGAACCTTTGAGGTGGTGTTAAACGAGCTAGCAGAGATACTGATAGGAATAAGGAATTTTCCTTAGATTTGCTAAGCCGTCTTTAATGTTACCTGGCAGCCAGACCATTCATCTGCCTTTGCTGACCCTTAACTCTGTAATTCATTCATTCTCCTGGAGAGTGAGCTTAACTTTTAATAAACTTCCCATCATCACTTGACCAACTAAGTTTTGACAGTCTGATTCAGGTCTGGGCAGGAGAGAGGTTTAGGTTCCTGGGAATGGGTTACAGCATGGCTGACATACGCTGTTAAGGTTCAAAAGCAAAGTATCCAGGTCATGAGAACAAAACCTCTTTCTTCTGACTAATTGAGTACAGACTGCATACTCTTAGGCAGTTTGAGGAAAATTATTCTCCCTTTCAACTTGTTCAACTCGTCTTCCTATTGGTAAAACATTTAAAAAGGAGTGTCTGTGTAGCATCAAATGTTTTTCTTTCCAGTTTCTCCTGTGCATTGCTTCTAAGGCCTGGGAATGTGTTGCAGCAGTGACGGCACCTGTGCAGGCAGACCTAACCACAGGGTGCGGGCTGGCTGCAGAGCTGGGAGCCTCGGCCCAGTCCCTCAGTCCGGCTCCGTAGCTGTGCCAAGGACTGACTGGGACAGATCCTTCAGCAAGTCTCAGTGTGTCGCGCTTTGTGCATCTCATTTACCCTGCTGGTGGGATAGGAATGGTAACGCCAGCCGGATATTTCCAAAGGGCTTGGACAGCTACAGTTCTGAATGGTTTTCGTATCATTGTTGTAACATATATATTTAAATGTTTGTTAGATAGAAAGCATCAGTTTTCCTTTTACATGTAAAGCATACGGCCAGATCTTGCTACAGATACTTGAAGTCTTAAGGAAAAATAGGCTATGGAGAGACTGAGCTTCAATAGAAACCTTTTCCTTGTAACGGACTCTAGAAGCAACATAATTGGCCTATTAATAACTGAATGATTTTACTCCTGTCTGCTTCATTNCCTACTGCAGAAAGGTATGGGCCATCTGGAAAACAAGCACATCAAACTCACCATTTATCAGGCTTGCGTATCTAATTTGCCTTCCACCTTTAACTCTACTAAGTAAATGATTTCTGGAATTACCAGCAACTAATGAAAAAGCAANTTTTACCTTGTGAGGGGAGCTATCCAATAGAAGCAACTACCACATCAGCTTTATTTCAGTAGCAATGAACACACAAATCTAAGTGCAGAAGGAAATCACAGGTTCACTTTCTGGTGAAACAGAGACAGCTAAACCCACCAAACTTTTTTACTTACTGTGTAATTTAGGGACAAAACTCAGAATTGCACTTTCAGCCTTCTGTTGTAATTTTAAAAAGGAATAATGGAGGTCCAAGCTTAGAAGGCTGTCTGCCCCAACATGGTATTCCTGTCCCCTCAATTCTTTTGCGTAGCTCATACGTATGTACAATGCATGAGCCAAGATGGAAAGCTGTTTTTGATTGAAACCCTTATCGTTGTCAAAATGATGTTTTCTGAATGTAAGAGGAGTCTTCTTTGCAGAGCACTTATGCAAGAAGTATACAAGTAATTTCAGTTGGAATAATTGTAATCTAGCATATGATTATGCTATACGTGTTTGACAGTGATGAATTAAATAACATCACAGCATACATAGTGATGAATTCTTAGGGGACAATAAAAAATTCTTAGGTATTATGACAGCCTTTTCTTTCGGATTTTCCTAAAGCCCTCGATTTGGCTTCATTTTCTTTTTCCAGATTTTCATGCAGTCATGATTTTTGACACAATTTTTAAAATGTCCTACAGAAGAGGGGTTAGGTGTTTCTATTCAACTACAGTGAATTTTAAGGGTTTTTGTAAGGTATTGTTTTCAGTTTAGGCTCCTGTTGTGTTTAAAAATAAAATAGGCAATGCCTCTACTCTGTCACAAATGGAAACTCAGATAACTCCAGGTGGCCCATTTGAAATGCAGCAGGGTAAGAACAGCCCATGTAAGAGCACAGTCAGGCCTGCTATACCTATGCAAATCAAAGAATGTAATTTATATTTAATACAGGTTACTGAAATGAATTTATTGCATCTAAATTCCATTGTTTAACATGAATTATCTGTACCCTGCCTTAGAAAAACACTATTGTTCTCTTAAGTGCAAAATGTTAAAAGATACCTGTTCATTCATTACATGAGAAGCAGCCTGCATTTCAGATAAGAAACTAAAACAATAAATGTAATCATTACCCAACTGCAATTTAAATGAACATTATTCATCCTGCCTCCTCTGTATATCCATGACCTTTACAAGCCTTTATTTATCACACGTAACAAAAAACTTACACAGCTAATTTTGCAGGAATCAACACTGATGTATTACTGACCATTTCTCATTTTAAATGATTGTGCCACCTCCTTAATTAAAAAGATGTCTGATGCACACAGGAGAGTTTTTATTTTTATCGTGTAAAAGGGTTTCTGATGGTCATTAGAAAACAAAATACGTTCTTCCTTCTAAGACTCAGTCATATGTAGTTAGCACATTGGGTTTATGGAGTTAAAGTCACTTCATGTGAACGAGGATTAGATCAGCAGAACACATTCAGTAATTCATTGGGAGCTACATCCTCATTCCACCCGCACGCTATATTCATTTATGGGTAAGGAGATCTTTTTTCCTGTGGACTGCCCTCTGAATACTTCTGTGATGGGACCAGGGCAATCTAAAACCTCACTGGATGATGTAATGTACCTGGACACACGGTTCACCATGCCTAGAGCTTGTGCTGTGACTTCATTCATCACCCTATTTGTGTCCCTATGACCCATCTCTGTCGTAGGGGTTCTGCTGCCCTGCAACCCCTGCCTCCTTCATCATGAAGGAATTGCAGTAGCCCCCTATTAACTTTTCCCATAGCTGAAGCTGAATGTAAGGTGATCATGCTCGCCACGCTGTGCTTTTGTGGTTCCCCGGCCCACCAGAGTCAGTGCTGTCAGAATTGCATGTAGATTTTTAAGAAGAAAATACCCAAGAAATTTGCCTAGTTCCCCATGTGCCAGCCAATGGAACCCACAAGTCAGTGTCCAGCTCTGAGTTTGGAGACAGTTCCATTTTGTGTTAGAATCTTGATTTCATTTCCATTAGAATGAAAACATTTTTTGCATGTTTTCAGAAAGTTTTTGTAGAAATACACCACAAGTTGAGTACACTAAACAAGATTATGCTGGGTGCAATGGACATGGTCACGCTGGATTGCGCAGTGGTACATGATTTGGCTTGAAATAGAACAGCCTCAGCAGGAGACCTTGGGGAAAATACACGCCACGATAATGTAGAGGACTAACCTCTGAATCAGAGGTCTAATTCTAGTTCCCTCATTTGGCACCCTAATGACTGACTTGAATCTGCAAAAAATATCATCCCCGCCACCCAGGTCCCTGTTACAAGATGGTAGCCTTCCAGCAGTCTTCAGAGTCCTTTTCTGAACGTGAAGCATCAGCCCTTTGCAGGAGGAGAAGCCTGTGCCAGGCAGAGTGCTGGGCTGTTCCAGCCTGACATTCGTTACGTGGCGTGTGTCCACGGGGTAGTCAGGACTCAAACAGATAAACCCATTCCCCTTTCCAGTCTGGTCATCAAAATGCCCCAAACAGTTGCTTTCTTCAGTTACTGCAAGCAGTAAAAGTGGCTATGTGGATTTTTTGCTCTCTTTGGTGAAATTCTCTCCTGTTTTTGTAAAAGCCTCCCATTCTGTGAAGAAATAAGCATTGCTGTCTTCTGCTTTTTTACAGTTGTGGCCAAAGTAGAAGACTCGCGCCCAATGCAGAGACCCCCAAGGCGGCCACGGAAGCCTAAGACATTAAATAATCCAGAAGACTCCACCTACTACACTCTAATACATGTGAGTTTAGCAAGCTTTTGTGGTCTAAGACTGCCAGATAATTCCTGCCTAAACTTTCTTTCTGAATGCCCTATTCGCTGTATTCCTTTCTAATACAACACAACAGCTGTGCCCTGCTGAAAGGATGCAGGCCACAAACTTCACATGTCAAACTAGATTTGAAATTATTAAGGTTCAGAGTTGCCCTGATTGGGGCCCTGCGTCAGACCAATTTTTAGTTTCGTACCTAAACATACAGACATTAATTACATGCATAAGCAGCATTTGCACTTTCAATACCAAATGAAGTGCCCAGTCTCCGTAGTTTCTTTGTAAGTCATGAGAGAGAAACCGGTTCATTCGGAGAGCTATTTTCAGTGTCTAAATTAGTGCTGGATCTTGCAGAGAGAGCAAATATTAAAATAGGCTATATTAGTATGCACACTGTAACTTCCTTTACAAATGTGTCAGATTGTGATTGGGAAGGAATTGGCAAATACCAGCAGCTCAAGAGACTAATGGATTTCAGCGTCTCTATTTATAGCCTTTGGTCCAAGTTCAGATACCAAGGGCTGCTTTCCACTCTTGACTTCAGTGCCCTCAAATACAGGAAAAGAGGCAAGAAAGTAAGCAGAAAGAGGAAAAATGTAAAAGCAGCTCGGAAAGCAGTTCCAACAAAAAAGCAATTAAACTCATTTGCTCGAGGTGCCTGTATCTTAGTGACCCATTTTAACAGCCGGTGAGAGCCCAGCTAATAAACTAACCGTAGCAATTGCTTCTCCTTTCAACAGAAGGTGTCACCAGGGCCTTTAGGGATACTTGTGTCTGGCATACCAAAAAAGACAAATACAGCTATGTTTTATTATTGGGGCTTTGAAATAACACGGCTTTGGAACAGTGATATTCTGAAAAGAAATTATATTCTTAAAAATAAATTGGCATGTAAGAATAAGATTTGTTTTGTGAAAGCAAGATTGGTGAGAAAAAGGATGGAAATGAAAGGCATGACACTGAATTCTGTATTAGGAAATTTCTGAGGTGAAGTGTAATTCTGAAGTAAATGCATATTTAGAAAGCCGAGTCTATACAGTCAGGAACATAGTATTTATTGAAAGCTAATTTGTTACATGGCCAGCTCCATATAGAAAACAGCCATCGCATCAGTGCGAACAAAAACTGCAGTAATGCCGGGGAATTTTTAAACAAATTTTTAGCAGTGGTTTCTCAAGGTATTCATCAGTATTACCTTCAATTAGTGGTATTTTTCAAGAAGCCATGAAAAAAAAAAAAGCCTGGCTCCCTAACACTGGTAAGGGAAAGGTTCAGTATAAACAGCTGTACACTGAATCTTAGAAAGGAGACCAGCTGGTTCTTAGATTCTTAGACCTTGGGCAAGTCATTGAGCTCTAACTTGAGGGTAGTCAGCTTTTCCAGCTATCATGAATTTTCCACCTTATTAAAAATCTCTGTGACCTGCAGGTATTCGCAGATGATCATCAAGCCCAGATCACCTGAAAGTGAAGGCACAAAATATGAGTGCATTTTCTGAAAAATTTCCTGTCTTCTGCAAAAATAGATATTTCTCTCACAAGATGTTACAGATATTAATTAGACACCTTCCCTTCTCGCTCATCTCCTTGCATATCAAATGAGCTGAAGTGGTGCTCAGATACAAATGAATTCTGACAATAGCCCATTGTTCATACAAGGCGCTGAAAGTTTGTTTGGGGGTTTATTTCTTCAGATCACCCTATCATTTTGAAATTATATGTCTTGTGCATTTACCCGCATAAGAAGTGTCTGTCCATGAGGATTTCTGGTTCTCAGTGACTTTGCAGCGCATGGATTTGCATTCACTAATTCTAGTAAGTTTTCCCTCACTTGCAAGAAACACAATTAAGACCAAAATTAAGACCATCTGCACTTAAAAATACTGCTTTTGTAGTGTGATGCTTTAGATGCTGCAGCATAGCATTGTTTTGGCTGTAGGGACAGAAATCTATTATAGGTAAGAAATTATTCACATTCCTTATAAATCTCTCTCCTCTGCATTTCTGGATGTTTTATATCCTAAAGGTGCTTTTGCCACCTAGTATACTGCTTTTTAAATGTCCATTTTGTTCTATTAAAACCTGTGACAAGACCGCATTGACATTAATGAGAAGAGGATTATGACTGCTGTCACTGTGTTGCCTGTATTCATGGGAATTCTCATGGCATCACAGTAAATTTGCCTCAGTGAGATAGTGCTGAACTTCATTAAAACAACTATAGATATCTGAACATTTGAGATCTCCTTTTTTGTTCTGATCACGAATGCTTTAGCTTCTTTTCACAGTGTGGCAACTGAAATTTGGGAGTAACAATGCTAATCCCATTCTCAAAGATTCTGAAAAGAGATGTTTCTGGGGCACTTGCTCAGCAAATTACATTCTCCATATTTTCTTTTAATGCAAAATATACAACACTCTCCTACCTAACATATGATGAAGTGTATTTTTGCATAAGCTTTCCTTTTAGTATTTTTTAAATTACTTTGTATTTTCTTAGAAATCAATACAAGATGAAAAACGGAAACCAAGAAAAGAAAGGTAATTTTTTTCATTATCTCACTATTGTCATTTTAGTACTCTAGAAGTAGTTCTTAGCTCTACTCAAACCAGGAGAATAAAGCATTAAAAAAAAGCACAGTGATTTGGTGATTCACAGGAAGGAGACTGTATACAAAGTTCAAATATGCAATTTTCGACAACAAAAATCCATTATGGAATTCAGTTATTCAGTTTTACCACAGCATGGCCCTTTACCATGGCAACACAAGCACAATAATAAGTTAAGATAAGGTCCACATCAAAGATTGTTCTGACACAGAAAATAATTGAAGGTGCTTAAAATTCCAGTCAAAGCAAATGAACAACCAGGTCTTTTTTATTAGCAAAAATACAAAGACTGCTAAAATTCTCTCATAAAAAATATATGACTGTTTGGAAATAGATCATAGAAAATTAAAACAATAATTATTAAAAACAGATAAAGAAGAGTAGCCATTGACATTTCAACCAGAAGTCTTTTCTTTGCAGTGTAGCTAACCTATTTCGATGCACCTCTGCAGAAAGAGAGGAAGCAATAGATATGTTCTGCCCTTCTGTATCTTAGATCCTGTAGATCTGGTTCACAGCTCCTGACATACACCATAGCTTTATTTTTTTTGTGTTTCTTTACTTCAGCTTTTTTGCTGCTCCCCAGTGACGTTGCTGTAGTACTATAGCATACGTGCTATGGTAGCCTGGTCATAGCTGCAAGATGAATGGGCTTTTAACATTACCCTTGGCTGAGGCTGCAGAATACAAACTCTGTATCTAAAATATGTATCTTAAAGGAAGTTACCTGACATTATATGCACATAATATGTGTTCACAGCATCTAGCTTCATTCAACCACAGTTTAAATTGCATTTGATTATGTCACTGCTTAAAGGATTCACTTAATGTCCATGTGCCCCATGTCTGGTCTGTTACAGCTCTTCTGATGTCATTCGAATCCTGAAAAAAATTCACACTTACTGTTGTCTCACATTTAGCCAAAAAAAAAAAAAAAAATCCAAATCTAGTGTTTTCTCTCATTTGGCCTAAGTTAGGTTTCATTCATCTTAAATCTACTTAACCAGTTCCATGACTGCATCTTCTTTCATGTGCTGGCTCTGTATTAGTAGAACTTAGCAACTGAAATCAAATTAATTATTTCTGGTTCCTACCAATGTGAGAATTGAATTCTGAACTTCTTTTTTTCAGGGTGCTTTTAGGATATTATTTTTGCCCTAGCCATTCTGAACTGGATATTGGGATTGTTTTTTTCTGTGTATATGATACCCTGAATAGCATTCATCTAACAAAATAAGAGACATCTGCATTATTGACACCACTATCTGAACTAGTTGCTTTAGACTCTTTTCTTGTACTCAGAGAAAAAAATAGTCACCTTTAGGAAAATGATTTATCTCTTCCTCAAAGAGATATCTAAAATAGGTCAGATAAATTATACCATAAAAATGCTTCTCCATTGAGTATAATGGCAAACCCAAACAATTTCAGTCATATATGTTTGCTTTATGTACATCTAAAAGTATTTAGCATTTAAAAATTCTCAACATCTGCATTGTACAAGAGTCACATTTCAGAAACTGATTTCTTGTGCTTATATATATTTTTCCTTAGATTCTCGACACATAAACACAACTAATAATGATATTGGTTTGCCTTATTTTTGAATGATGAATATAATATTGAAAAGTGAAACCGTTAACTTAGTGTACTTATTTATTGACAGTCTGAGCAAAGTGCTAGATTTAGATATCTACTACCAAGAAATTTCATCTACTGATTCCACCTCAAAGGACAGTGCTTCTACCACAAGAAAGAAGAGACACCCAGCTGAGCGCAGGACTTCAATTTTAAGAGCGACTGATCGGTAATTCATACAAAATAGTAAAAGGAAAAAATAACTGTTGTATAACCTTGTTGAGGTATTCAGAAGATTCACAAAAGAAAGATACACTTTCAAATTAGACATAAATCTGGTTTTTGTATTCATGGAATCTTGCCAAATCAACTTGTAAAACGTATAGCTGAAAATTTCCCACCTTTATGCAGCGGGGGCAAACGCTAGTATGGTTGGTGTTCAGCCTACCTGCTAGTTTCTGGCTTCCCAAGTGCCAGATGAGATGGACAGACACCTGCTGTAAATCTCTAACCTAAAATCAAATTAAACTAAAGCAGAACCTAAAGCTTTTGTTTGTGACTCAGGCTTTAAATAGGGTGGATGGGCGCAGAACTCTCAGGCTGCTTTCTGCAGATGAGCCACCAGCTTAAGTGCCTCCTTTTCCTGCTGTCCCATGTCAGCGTACGTGTCAGAGCCTGTGGTGGAGCCCACCAAGGTGGGCAGCCAGGAGAAGAACCCTAAAGGGGGCTTTTGCTCAACCTCCTTCCCGCATGGACTCCGCAGAGGGTGACCGCTGCTGAGCTCAGCAAATTCATATTCTCACTCTTGCCAAGGCACCCACACACGCTGCAGGTGCAAACATGTACTTATATAGCTTTATATATTTCTGTCTTCTTGAGTCTTCATAGATATAAGAAAAACTGGGAAAATATCTAGGTGAAAAGCTTAAGGGAAGCACTAAGCCTGGGATGACCACTGAATTTGAAAACGTATCCAAACTGATGGAGAAAATATTTGTAAAATGTTTTGTGCCCTTTACATGTATTTTTTTTTTGGCATTTCTTCAGGTAGCATCTAAATTAGTGTTAGAAAGGTGTTGTGAAGGCATGGAATTACAAATAATAATATCAGGGAAGTACCATACTGTTTACATCCCTTGGAAAATGTTGCATTTCTAGGGTTGTTAATTCCACCAAATCTGTCACCCTGGGGTCTGGTTTAGACAAATGAGAATTTTGCCACTGAGCTCTCTAAAAGGGATTTCTTACCTTTTATTGTGTGCTGCTCTGAGTGCATCCTAATTAGCCATAGTGAAAAAAATCTGTGTAACTTAAATTTACACTGCTGCCTCTGAGGGCAGTTGCAATTAATAAACACTTCTGCACTTTCGTCTCTCTCAAATGGGGCTACCTGGATCTAAAGACTATACAGTCATTTCAATCTACGGAAGTGAAGCATTGAGTATTTTTATTTGGCAGTTTACCTTCGACGCTGGTGTAGGACCAGTGGTGGGGTACACTTTCAGTACAGAACACTGCATTTTTTTGTAATTATTTCAGAGTAATATACTTTTTAAATAACTGAGTTTTATTTTTAGTCTTGCTCCATGGTAACATCTCGTGCCATGTCACCGTTCCAGGCTGTCAGAGGTGGCTTCCAGAATGCATCTTGCCATCTGGGGGGGGGGG
>Ga0065711_1032676_pt1 | contig 26905 bp, 14 predicted proteins | sample Hoacrofraction12_FD_59098 | JGI IMG/M metagenome (GOLD analysis project Ga0065711, IMG submission 59098) | Hoatzin crop microbial communities from Cojedes, Venezuela - Epithelial fraction 12 v2 (version 2) | ecosystem: Host-associated > Birds > Digestive system > Esophagus > Crop | place... | reverse complement strand
TTTTTTTTTTCCTGTGCTGGAGTCTGTTTTAAACACAGTCAGAAAGAGACTGAAGGGCGCCAGGATATCCCGACACAGGAGAAGGAAATGCCTGCTATTACCTGTTATGCAAGCTGAACCTTGAAATCCCCAGTGCTGGGAGGGGAGAGGGGAGGAGAGCCAGAGTCAGAACGATTAACAAAACACTAATGAGAATGGCTGAAGAAGCTGTTGAATCAAGGAGTTGATCTGCCTGCCTGTGTTCAAAAGGTGTGAAGAGATGGATCTGGCAGCTCATGACAGTTACAAAGACCGCTATATGAATCAAAGGTCTCCCATCTGCAGAAATAATGCAGTAACTTTGGTGGTTCCCTGCCTCCCTTCCCCATACTCCTTTGCAGTTATGCCACACTCTCCTTCACCGTCATCAAATGGTTTTCTGCCTTGCAGTCAGTAACATGGTACTCATTTTACATCTCATCATCTTAATGGAAGTTTCATGTTTAAACATATTCCTTCCGCATATCCAGAACATCCAGCTGGAGTCTTCTGGAACGTATACTTTTGAAAAAAGAGAAGTCATCAAATCTGCCATTATCCCAATACAAAATAGACTTCCTGGAGACATCCCTAATTTTCCAGGACAGTGGTACATCAACTGCTGACTACCTGGGTAATCAAGCATCTGCACTCACAGCACAGGCAGTTCAGATTTCAGCTTGCGGTGACAAAAGAGGCTGTTTCCTCTTTCACAGAACCCAGTGTGTGCTCTCTAACGTTGAGCCACTCAAATTGGCTACAGAAATCAGCCTCGTCCACCAAATTCCCTGGATCAGGCCCAGGTGACAGCATTTTATACATTTTGGCTGACATGTCTTTGATATCAGACAAAACACACATGCAAACTGTGAACAAGTCTGATGGATTATTGCTGCATCTAGAGACCAAGATTTCTTTACTGAAGGGGAGGAAAGCAGCCACCTATAAGCCAAAGGTAATACTCAGCCTCTAAGCCTCCACTCCAAGATGGTAACCTGTCATCTATTTTCAAAGTAAAGTAGCAATATTAGGCAAAAACATCAGAACAGTGGATACAAAGCTTGTATTTAAAAGCACTTTGTCCATGCAAAATAGCCTAAGAAAGATCATGTGAAGCTCTCCCCTACTTCCATTTTAAGGGTTAAAGCCAATATACTTTGGGCCAGAAAGATCATTTGTGTGAGAAGAGCAAACAATATTTAAGAATATACATACATAGATCTTATTAAATATCTCGAGTACTGGCTGGGTAATTTTTATTTATTACACTTCCAAGTATGTTACTGAAAACACAAGCACCAACCTCATTTTTCCCTTTTCAAAATCCAAATAATCTGGAGAATTGTTCTGCAATTGCTCATCCTGTCAGTAATTTCAGAAAAAATTCACTTGAATCATGTCCCTTCCTGTTTGAATCTCTAAATTTCATCATGGTATATGACAAGTGCTGAAGAGAACTGCAATGGTCACTGGTAGAATGAAATCTAGTATTATGGAGGAAGGCTTGAGTATATGGCTCAGAATCACAAAGTCAACCTGCAATTTACTTATTTTTAATCTGAGTTTACTCATTGCAACATGATGTGTGGGTTTCATTACGGTTTCCTAGGTCTGAACAAAGGTCCTTTTTGTTTTAGAAAACTAAGTGTACTAAGTATTGTCTTCCAAACCCTATCACAAGTTCAAATCAACCATCTCTGATCCCACTAGAGCTTGCGATGACTCCAGGCTCCACCAGTTTTTCACTTCTGCCACCTGCACAAGCATTTGACAGTCATTCAAAAAGGATGGACCTCTGACAGAAAATAAAGCCCCAGGAAGTGAAGAGGAAGGAAAGAAGAGAGGAAACCGCATTGCTCCTGGGACAGCAACGGGATTCACACGGCTCCAAAGCTCCGCAACCTCACACCTCCCAGTTAACAGGAAAGCGAGCTGTTTGCTTTGGAAAAAGCTTGTGGTGAAAATGGAACCAGTGTTGTATGTGGAATTTTGTGTGAAGGCTCAGAAACTTCCCTCTAGAGGGTTTTGGGTTTTCTGTTTTTTTCCAAGGAACAGTTACAAACTCAGTGCGCTGAATATAGGATGAATAACAGAGCTGTCAGAAGAGCAGTTGGAAGGGGAAATCCATACTAACAGGACAGGGAATAAAGAGCACTTCAGAGAATATTAAACTACTACAAGCAGTAACCTGCCAGACTAGATCAGATCTGAGTCTAGCCAAGTCTCCAGTCCTCTACAGTGGTGATTATCAGAGACTTCAGAGTGAAATGTTAGACACATAATGGGGAAGATCTGGGATAAAATATCCCTTACATTAGATCTCATCCTAGTTTCTGAAAGTCCAAGATTGGAATAAACCTGAATCATAATGATTAATAATCTTGCAATCCATTTGCAGCATTAAATTACTTTAATACGTAATATCCTGAAGATTAAAATTTTTGTGTTCCTACTGAGCCTGTCATTTACAGCCAAATAAATTACAATCTCACCTCTCAAATTTCAAGCACTGCATTCCAGCTTTTCCTCTTGTGATTTTCTGCTGATGGTGTATTTCGCTCCAGACCCCTAACACATCACAGGAAATCCGAGTTCACACATACTCTCATTTCTGTGGTATTAAACCTATATCAAATGATTGTTAGACCATTTTACCTTCTCTCTTTGGGTACTACAAATTTAGATTGGTTGATATCCAGAAAATCTTAATGCAGAACAGGCCAGCAAAGCAGCCATTGGAGAATACAACTGAAGATATACACGATAGCAATGCGATTCTGATTTCTGTATTACTTCCTTCCACCTTTTTCCTTCACAACACCCTCAAGCCAGATCTGTTCTAAGATGAAATCTATGGAGCCGTAAACCTAATACTTCCTGAAAAGGAAGCAAATAAATGAGACACTGTAAATAGCCTAAAAATCATAACAAAAAGAGAGAACTTGACTGCTTGATTTGTGCTAAATGTTTTCATTATTTCTCATTTTTGTTTCACCTCAGTGCCAAACTTGATTGTTCTTTATGTGGACTGCAAACCATACAATAAAGTGATCTTGTTTTCACATGTTTTCAAAATGAACCGCATCTGCAAAGATCTTAAAATATGTAAGCCTATTCCACTTATTTTGACTGAAATAGTTTATGTGAGCAGCTGAACCAGCAAACTGGGACTAGCTCACAAGAAGGGTGTTGAACTCTTCAACCAGTATAACCGCAGCAGGAAGAAGATCTGCATATATTCTTCATGTCTAAATACTGATATGATTAGCAGGCAAGTTATTGTAGCATCTCAATGTCAAAGGCACAGATTCTGATTGGAAATACTGTAACAAAGATATTACCAGATAAGTATCATTTGGATATGCAAATATAAGGAACATGTTTTATGACAGGCACAGCGTTAGAAATAACGCAGTAATGCAGAAAGAAGTGCGTGAAAAGTTCTTTAACTCAAACTTTATTGCTTGTGAACATGCGTATTATATATACATGGAGATGTCTCCCCAAAAAGTTTCAGAGTTGCCTAGCTAGATCCACAGTTACACAACTCTTACGCTTTGATGCACCAGGAGATGAACAGAGCACTTGAAAAATGGAAGCAGCTCATCCTTAAAGATAAAAGATGACCACTGAAACTTCCAGGAGGATCACTTGTCAATGACTGCTTCTCTTTGCACAAGTTGTTTGTGCTCACGCTGACAAGAGCTCTTACCTGTGTCTGATACAAAATTTCCTGCGATCAAAAGCAGAGCTTTCATTGACTCCAGCTGCCTCTGAATCTGAGGTGCCAAGCAATGTTTGCAGCTGACTTTCAGTGTGAAAGTCTGCACACTTACCCTCGTTTGAACAGCTGCCCAACAGGAATTATGTCCAATTCATAGGGAATGCTTTTCAACCTTCAGTTTAAGGACTGGCATCATTTCTAAGGAAATCTCCCAAAGGTAACCAAGAAAAGCAAGTTCACTGTCAGTAGACCTAAACTTGTTAAGCAGTCCTCTGCACCTCCCTTTGAAGATTTCCAGCCAACAGAAAAGTAGAATTCACTGCCTCACACCGACTAATTCTCCCAACCTTATCAGATTAAAGACAGAGAAACTCAAACAGCACCACAAGTGGAAAGCCACTGTAATTCAGTGGTGAAAACTGAAGGACAAGAGGATCTTATTGCCCCTGAGAAGCTTTGCTACTTAAAACTCATTTAATTCTAAGAGATATTATGTTCTGCCAAAATCCTTAGAAGGAAATTTTTATTGTACTCAACAATGTACAACTGAAAACTCAAAGGCCACTCTGTGGCATTATGAACCAAAGCGAGTGTACTTCTACAGCTTTCAGCCCGGTGCTACAACAAAGGGCACACAACTATTGCAGAAGCTCCACATCTGCCTTGCACTATAACAACTCTCATGTGCTAGACTTACACAGGAAGAGGTGTTAATTGATTAATCATTTACATAAATCCTATAGCAATCACACTTTGGGAATCTATCTCACTTTGATAAATACAGTTGAGCTCTTACAAGCAGCTTATTCAGGCTCGTGGCTCACTGCAGCTAAATCATTCCCTATAAATGTCTACAGGGCACATAGAAATGAGAGGTGAAATATTTCCCCCCCGTTTGCAGTTTTGCTGCACAAGTGTGGGTTGTGAATTCTGAACAACCGTCTGGCTACTCTGTTTTCCTTCTGCTCCCTCTTCCTGGCAGCAAAAGTCATTCCATAGGACAAGCTCTAAAAAGGAAGACTGTAACTCCCAATACAGACTTTCTACTGACCCAGAAAAATAGTAATGTAGATTTCTTCAACTGTGATACCAATGTACTAATAAAAAGGAGGAATGCGAATCAAGGGGTGTCTGGAAAAAAACCCAAAACAACTATTACAGAAGTAAAAAAAGTGACTATGAGAGTTCTTTTAAAATGCTAAAAATCTGTAGTCGGCTTGCAGCCAGCTACAGTCAAACAGGAAATTCAGTATACAGATCTGAAATGTAAGTTCAAAAAGTAACATTCTCCCAACCCACCCCTGCTCACACAGTCAATACTGTCCCAGCGAAAAGTCTTCCTAGTGAATTCGTTATCTGTTTCCTTCCCCAACGGAAAAGCCCCCCCCCCATCCAGGCTTGTTTTGCTACGGATGGGAAACAACTTGAGATAAACAACAGCTCTATGGGAAAATAAAGTACTTTAAGTAATCTCATCAGGATTTTTCGTAAAGATGTGGCCTCTGTGCAGACTTTAGACAATACACAATAAAATGATCTGAAATTGATTGACGTACATAATGAAATTAATTTAGGGAAATTCAGCCATACATCTTATCACTGCTACAAAACAAATGAAAACCAGATGCAAATGTTTAATATTTTCATAACTGAATTTAAAGAAATATTTCCCATCTCTGGCCTTCCTCAAACTGTATTGTAAATTAAGAGATCAAGATGACTGATGGCAAGTAGAGCAATTTTCTGGTTATTTTGGTAGAGTTACCTATGGGAAATAGTCTGGGAAGCCGGCTGTCTTCCCTCCAGGTATTTTATTGGAATACTGAAACTAAATTCAGATGCTGTTGCTCAATATTACAAATATCTATCTAAAAAGTGAAAAGTCACCACAGTCAGTTTTAGTCATGGAGACGGATTCTTAATACAAGGTTAAATTTTATAGGTGTGCTTCTAACTGTTCTGAATACAGAACCAAATTCTGCATTGGTATATTTACATTAACAACTGAGTTATACCCATATTATACAACCACGAGGAGGAGCAAAATTCCAGCACCATGTTTCCTACACTAAATCCTCACAAAAGTCATACACTAATTGAATATTTAACAATATTCAAAGGGAACAAGTTAAAATGTTATCAAAGATTTCCTAATGCTAGTATCACTCACAGTGAAGGCAGTAGGCAACACATGAGATACCAATGTAATGAAAACACTGCTTTAGCCGTGTTAGTAAAAATAAAACATTTAGTCAAACTTCAGTTTCGTTCTCTTTCCTTAAAGAAACTGAGTATTATTGCATCAGTATGCTAGGGTTTGCAGCCAAATGGTATGCACGTAATTATTCGCAAGGTTTCCTCCAAACTAGGAGGCACCACTCCTTAGATACAGCCATCTTTATAACAGAGGAATAAAAAAAAAACCAAACCCACAATGAAAACCTACTTTCCCTAAGAAAGAGGAACCGCTGAAGGAGAAGGGCCAGGCAGGCACAAATAAGTGAACTGAATGTGTTTGCCCAGTCATTCAGAGAACAGACTTGCTGCTAAATGTTCCATCTCAATTCTTGGCTGGTGTACAACAAGACCATACTAAGGGCAAGGAAATCATACATAGCACATTGGAACACTTTGCTTCAGGAAGTCTAATTTTGATTAAGTTATTACAGACAAAATCTCTCCAAGCAAATGGAGGTTTTCACACATCAACATCCTTACAAAAGCAGCATTCATCCAAATTTATATATCATTGTATGCAAACTCAGTCTTTTTGGATCAGTACGATTTCTTCACCCTTTACTCTCTATTGCCTACATTTATAAATCCAATACCAGGTCATGCTAATATGAAATAAGAATGCTGGAAAATAATGTTCACCATGACATTTTTATTCCAGAGCTCACTTACCCTGGCAGAACTGTAAAACTAATTGTGTAAACTCTCTACAGTAACATGCTTCCAACTCTGCCACCTCTGTCATGTTTTTCTCTCTTCTTAAATGTCAGTTCCTGTCTAGTCTGCAGCAAAGTATTCTAAACAGATCCTATGTTTCTCACTGAAGAGCTCCAGTGACTCACTCCTGCTATCTGCCAAGCTGGGGAGCTCTCAAATCCATTACCTCCCAGTTGCCCCCTGCTCATACACTGGCACAGAACTGCAAAAGGAGAGAAAGCTTCTTGCATGACTGGCAGCTCATCTGATCAGGGTTGAGGCAAAGGGCCTGTGAAGGAAAATAGTCTTGCTAGCATACATAGTTTTATTTTGGGACCTGTAAGGAAGCCTTAGTGCTTTGTCCTGGTGGGTAATTTCTCCATCAGATGGAATAGAGCTCATGAGGGTGGCCGGTCTAGCATGGAGATGTGTAGCCATTTAGGACAGTAATTAGCCATAAGTGATACACAAACAAGAAAGAAAAAGCTAAGTAATTTAACTAAAAGCTGAGTGTTTGGAAAAAAAGTAGGAGTATTTTCAATATTTAAACAGCATTTATTTACTTCTGCCATAAAGAAATGCACGTAGACCACTGCTTCTTGCCTTAGATAAATGAGTGAAGAAGGAGGCAAACTCATGCCCAAGGGAGTACAGCTCTCACACGCACCAGGAACCCTAAAGGTTTTTCCCAGCATGTCTTATTTTTATTTATTTATTTTTTATTTACAAGCAGACCTGACTTTCAGTAAGGAAACTAGAAGCACTAATCATCCATTACTTCTCTAAGCCAGAGATAATGGCAAACACCTGTAAACCTGCAGTGGGAAAGCACCAGTCACAATTCAATAACTGGAAATTAAGCTGCAAGACATGACATAGCATCAGGGTTACTCTGTGTAACTGGTGTTCTCAACTTAGCTTCCCCTGCCAAGAGAGCCTCAAACAAATAACGCGAGACAGTACAAAGTGGACTGTTGCTAATATTTGTAACTGTCCCTTAGAAGTACCTGTAAGGGGTCACTGGTACAAACAGCTTAGGTTCAAAGTTCTTCCTGCTTAAGGTTTTATCATTTGCTTCACACATTTTTTAAAATTTATTTAATGCTTTTTGGGTTCCCTCTGAGAGTGTGTATGAATTGCAAAAGAGTTCTGAAAGGAAAACTGGAAAGGAAAACTGATCACAAAGTTTTGTCATGTGGCAGACTCATCAGTAAGATGGGTCTCTCGATTTGTACCTCAGTACCCTCCTTCCTGTGAATTTTAAACCAGAATGAAAGAAACAGGTCCACAACTTGGCTGCAGGAGGTACAAGTAATTTCCCTTTCTTTCAGTTTCCTACCTTTATGAGAAAAATGGTATCTGTCGCCCTTTGAAAAATGGACTGCAACCACGGAAAAGCAAAGCACTGTTAGTGTTCATCTGTATTGTAAGACCTAGAGACTTCAAACATAGATGTAGAGATACACATTCTCTATAAGCACATTACAACTAGCATGCTCTGCTCCCAAACCTCTGAAATACAAGTTTTATCATGTTTGCTCCACAGATGGGGAACTGAGCCATCTCAGAACAGAGTTTAAAAAACCTGATGTATTCCACAGTACAGGATCTGGTCTACCCCTCTCTTCTCTACCATGTGCCTCAAGACAAACTGAACTCAGAGAGTAACACTGGAAATGAAGGAAAACTATTTTGTTGCCCAGTTCTGCTGCAATCTTCTTCTATGCTGCTACTGCTAACAAAAAAGAAATAAAGTCGTACAAGACCCAGATAACACCAAACAGCAAAGTCATGAGAATTCAAAAGCAATTCAAGGAAACATTACAGAAAAGGAAGAGCACAATTAAATGTGGCTTTGGGGACAAAAGCAGTGTTCTGTGAATGCTGAAAAAATATGTGCAAAATTCAGTGAGTATTTTGAATGCACAAGGAGAGAACATTTCCACTTTCACGTGGTGATGAGCTAAGCATATGGTTATACAGAAGAATTAACTCCTTCAAAGACAGATTACTTGCCTTCAACAGTCCATTCAAGGATGCAGATAACACCTGCCTGGCTTCAAGAGACCAGGATTTTAAAAAGCATGCATAATCTGATATAAGGTGTGTCATCCAACAGTGATTACTGAAAAAAAATGAAGACTTAAGCTTAATTTGTCAAAAGCACACTTCACAATTTTTCTGCCTCAACCATAACTCAGTATTTTTTTTGAACAGGAGTCAAGAAGCAACTTTCAAACCTGAAGGGATTTTGAAATAATGCTAGATGACCACCTCAGTTTTGGGATCCCATCTCCAACTCAGTTAATGTTAAAATTGCCTCCTAACTAAGCCTGCAGACTCAACCTGGGAGGGCTAGCGAACAATTATCATTATTGTATTATATTATACAGATCAGCGATTTCTGCAACTCAGTTAAGTCAGTGTGCTCCATGTGGCCGCATTTTTTCCGTATGAAACTTGTTCCATTTATAACTAAGCTGAACCATTAAATAACTACTAGACTTACTGACAAAATCACAGTTATTAATTGATGTCCTTACAACTGACTCAACAGCCTAAAATCCAACCAGAGTACACTAGACTTTTTTCCACAGCGAAGGCTACTGCAGAGTGGCATAAGAGCAGGAAGGAGTTGCTACTCCTCCTGTAAGAACCTATTTCCTCCTCATATATCCTTAGGAGGAGATGCCTCACTTCAGTCCCTCTCTGGTACATGCCGTCTGTGGGACAATGCTTCTTCAGCAGCAGAAGGTGTAGCAAGCAACCGAGTTACAAACCATCTTCTAGGTAGACACAAGAGAGCTGAGGATGCCAGATGTCTCCTGACTTAGTTCTCATTCATTGCTTGTTTTATTAGGAGGGGGATTCAGCCTTCACATTATTGACTCTCAGAATAGTACAAGTGCCATGCCTACTTAAGTAGCAATTGATTTTTTTTCTCCTATTTGTATTTCACTTCCCTCCTCTATTTTTTTTATCTGTATATAATTTGTGTCTTTTCCATCTTCATTGCATTACTAGCACTCTTTTTAGAAAGAAACTCAATACAATGCATACTCAGGATGTGCTCTTTCATGGAAAATGAAGGACCAGAGCCAGGTGTCACACCATTTTAGAGCATTGCCATGAATCTGTGGGAACAGGGTTTGCAAGCAGCACGGCTGACTGAGGAAACGGCATGCAGCCACTGGGACTTACTTGCTCTTGACTTGTCCTTGCCCATGAACTTAGGAAGACGGTATCTCGAAATCCTCTGGCTGTTCATGGGCCTTTGTTTATTCTAGCCTTCCTTCATGAAGTGGTCCTTTTGTCAGTGATATTTCTGATGGTGGGGGTGAAGGAAGTGTGTAGGAGAACAAAGAGGAAAACCTTTTTTCGGTTAGTGAGGCATATTTGCCTCTTTATATGTTTGTTTCCATCTAATCACATGTATAAATTACTTCTCTTAAAAAGCTTAAAAGTAGTTTTATTTGAGAGTAGGGACAGGAAGAGAGACTAACACAATAAATAGAGGGCAGAAAAGTAATTGTGTACTTATTGATTCATCCTTCAGGGAAAGGGTAGTCTTAGTAAGACAAAAAAGTAGGAGTCAAGGGATACAGATTCTGCCCCTTGTTCTAATATGGGGCTCCTGCATGACTAGAAAAGTCACCCCACCTCATCTCTGAAATAACATTACTATTTATCAGTGGTGTCTACCAAAAAGAATGTGGAAAATTTTTTTCATTTTTTTTGCAAATCATGTTGTGATATCTGGATGGAAATGCTAGACAAGTGCAGTGTTATTACTCTAATATTACCTACCTTTTAGGGAACTTACTACTGCGCTTAAGGTTAGGAAGGGAATAGAAACCTTGCCTTTGGTAGTTTCTGAAGGCATGATATCACTTCTGCCTCATAACGATTTTTTCCAGGATAGAAAAAGTAGTCCCATTTATTTCACCTTCCCTTTTTTTTTAAGCTTCAGTACTTTTTTTTTATTATTATTTTTTCTGTAAGATATTTAGCTATTCACCATCTTTGCAGTTTACAACAGTGGCCTGCCCTGAACAAACATTATAAAATTTCTGAATAAGTGCACTGTATTCTGAATAAAAACTTTTCATTATTATTATCATTACTATACTAGTTTTCTGTGTTGGCAACAGGAATAAGAAAGAGGACATCTGTGTAAGTGAGACAAAAGGGGGGAAAAAGCACAATGTGAAATATAGCTAAGTGGGAGTAAGAAACTTAAATCAGAGTGGACAGATTTAAACCTAACACTGAGACTCTATTTCAGGCAGGCAGTCTCTGCATATATCATCATGCCAATTATGCCTTCGGGAACACACACAGCACGTCATACTAGGGATGGAAAGGCTTTACAGACTCACGAATGTTGGTCTATGGCATCTTGCCACTACAGAAATTGAAGACAATAACCTCATTAAAAATAATTCTCACATTCTCCTTGCAGGTTTTGTTCTGGTTATTGGATTGGTGACTTTCTACCGCATCGGACCATACACCAACCTCTCTTGGTCTTGCTACCTGAACATTGGAGCCTGTCTTTTGGCCACGCTGGCAGCTGCCATTCTCATATGGAACATCCTTCATAGGCGTGAGGACTGCATGGCGCCCCGGGTCATTGTCATTAGCCGTACCCTGACCGCTCGGTTTCGCCGTGGCCTGGAAAACGACTATGTTGAGTCACCGTGCTGAAAGAGCGGACTTGAAAGGGGAAAGATCTCCAAGGAGATATGCATTGGAGTTGTTTTCTATAAATATATACTATAATTTAAAACTAAGGGTTGAAAGACATCAGAAAGCTCACTCTTGTGGGCAGAGGCCCTCAATTATTATTTGGATGGGCTCCATCTATATACATATGTATAAAACACATAATTTTTATATATATTATATTGCCCTCTCCCTCTGCTGTACAGCAAAGAATGTTGGATTGTCAGAATCCTGACAGAGCATCACAGCTACATGTCAGCAGGGTCAGCTTTAGCAGACACAGAGCGTATGCAATGAGAACGTAGAAAAGAGGCAGCCAAACTTCTCTGTCTGCATAAAGTTATCCTGCTCCCTGATAATAATGTAAAAAGCTATAGGAGACCAGTGACAATAGCTTTGGCATTAACAGGCAATATGAGAAAGCAGAAAACTCACTATAGAATTAGTGATGATTTTAACAGCTGTTTAATTTTCATGAATCTTCAGTCCTTCCATACACCCCTCTTCAAGGAACTTCTTATTAGCTGCACCACCTGCTCCCCAGCACAGCATTGTCCAGACAGTAAAAAGCAAAAGCAACTCTGACCATTCTAATTGTGAAGTGAAGGAATGCAGAAGAATTAAGTTGCATTTTTTCAGACACTTCTTTTGTATCCTGAGACAAAGGTTTGGGCTTATCCTATATGTAAACAGACATGCCATTAAAAATGAAAAGGGTACGCAGGTAGAACAGGCCATACATGTTGCTGAAAAATCTACTTCAGTGTTACAGTGAGGGCAAATATCTACAGAAGAAGGTTACATGGACTCCCTAATAATCACAGATACTATTAATTTACACTACTGGAAATTATTATTAAGAACAGATATTTCAGCCCAAAATTTATTTTCTTCCCAACTTGCTTTAACATTTGCTGTGACATTTTCAGATTAGAGTGCTGTGTCAGGACACCCAGCTCTTCGCAGCAATGCTCAGAAGCACCTAACAGTGAACACTGGAGAATGTAACTGCTGCTCAAGCACCCAAACTGGAGACTAAGACACATACACAGGACTTAAGCATGAGATTTAAAAAAAGACCTGCCTGGTAACTTAATAAGGTAGTGACATGAAAATAATTAGTACAGTTGGAATTAGATGTAATGTTTATAAGCCTGACCCTGGGAAGCACATGAGCTCACAGAACTCAGATGCACATAACTTTCAGGAAGAAAAACAACAGGTCAAAAACTATTATGCAGAAACACTTAGGATATGGGAACTAGAGGCAATGACAGATATTTAAGAACTCTAAGGATGCTACTCTGAGCACAGTTACTGATAGGTTTGAAGGACCATGAGCTGTGAATGTTACAAATTCTTTAGGACTGTTGTGTCGCTCCCAGCTGAGAACACTGCTTTTCTTCTTTATCATTATTTCCACCATACTTTCCGACACTTTGTTAAAATGTGATTATCAAGCTGGCTCTTGAGTTCTCTTCCGCACTCAGTTCTGATGTAATAAGAAACTCAACCCCAACTGCTGCTCTGCACCATGTTCAAAGTGAGCAACACTCTGCAGAGACTGATGCTCTAGAACAACTGCATTGTTCTAGACTATCAGGGTAAAATACCATAAAAATTACAAAGAGTTTCTTCTAGCAGTAGGTTTGTAAAAACCAACTAAGGTTTATATTCGTTCGCCTGCATTACTTTCTGGAAAATCTTTTCTAGAAATAATATGCTATTATTAATTGCAGGGTTTTTAAAAAATAAAATATTGGAATATTTAAAAGACATTATATTATTTCTTCTAATATTGCAATATCCATATTCTAATAATGTACATTTAAGTTTAAAAATCAGCTATGTGGTTGGTAAATTTGTAATACTCGGTATTACTGTGATTATTTTAGATGTATAAATAAAGTTGTGAATGTTCATTTTCTTCTAGTGATAACGTGAAATTTTTGCCATTCAGATATGGAATGAGGTTGCTTGTTATCAATTATTTTTTTCCCGTTTAGTAATAAAGAATGCACAGACCTTGCAACATCTCATAGACAAAGAATAAGCAAATAATACATTGAAATGTCTGTAAGATAAAGCTATTTCATCTTGTTAAAAATGAAAGGGAGAATGAAATCAGAGAGGAAAAATGTAAGGAGAATTTAGAAGGGTCAAAACTTCATACAAACTTTGAACAAAAATAAACTGTACCCATAAAGAAATAACGATACCTTTTTATCAGCTTGATGGATTTGAAGGCCTCATCCATGTCTCCAGCAGTCAGATAGAAGCTGAAGTTCAGTATGGCATCCCAGGTAGTCTTATCACAGTCTCCTAATCCAATGAAATCCCTCATGGGTCTTCTCGCAGCCATCTTAGACACCTTTATTGAGCCAGACTCTGCTTGTCCCTTCTCTGCTTCTCCTGACTAAAATGAGAATGTTATCATAGAAGTATCAAGTAGGTTGAAACTTACTCCTTCGCACATGTAATTAATTACATTATTTCCACTACAGCCCAAGTTTTCTAGTTGTGCAGGACCATGATCAATAGTGACAATAGTTGCAATGTTTCAGAATTTCCTAGAAAATGCCCCAAAATATGGAACATTGTAGAAGAGATTAGGATATCGTAATGAACATTCATAGTACCTCAAGTGATAGTTTGGAGATTGGTAAAATACCATAGGAGAGCCAGTCTCCTACTACTGTAGTCATTATTATTATTTGTTATATATTATAATTATGGCTATACTAGCAACTATTATTTTAAGCCCCCAGATTTCTGGAGATTTCAGATAAACATTTCTCTCAGGGTAGTCTCTTCTCAAAAATGAGTCTGCTGTTCTGAAAGTTAACTATATAGGCCAAATTATTTTATTCTTGCCTTCATGTGAAACTTAGGAACACTAAAGCTCAGATTCAAACCCTTCCCCATACAATTGGCAGTTCTGGAGCTTCAGTGACACTTTCACCAGTCATTGAAAAGCAGCTCAGAGCAAGTTAACCATTATTCAGAAAAATGATAAAGTAAATCATCAATATCAAACGATCTGTCTAGAGCGTAACAAGGAAACTTTCACAAGCTAAACACAGTGGAAGATCATCTGAGTCACGAAGGACCTATATACTCTACCAATATACTCACATATACTCTACCCCACTTGTATAGTTAGATGAGCTAACTAAATTTTAAGGTTTACAGAAGCCAATAGAAACCGCATTATATTACTACACAATTAAAGTATTAGATATAGTAAAAGATAAAAATCAAAAGTGCAAATGCATTTGAGAATAATTTGGGGAATTTTTGGAATGAGGACAGAAAAGACATCATAATGAATAAGGAGAAAACCTGGAATGAAACTTTGTCAAAACAGATTTGTTGCATCAACTCAATTTGCTATATTTAAAGCAGACTGTTCATATACTAAATCATGTTTCCAAAATGAATTATTATATAACAAGTAACTTACTAAGATACAGTAAGTTACTGAGGGAAGAAAAAGGAAACAGAAGAGAGAAAAGCAGAGAATGAAGAGGAGCAAAATAATGCAGATACTTACAGGTTTATAGACACAGCCCCTCCGAAAATACAACTAATGGCAGCAATAATCCATACAGAGTTAAAAGAGGAGGGGGGGGGGAAAAAGAGACATAATATCGAAGTAAAATAGCATGAGACATGATGGGGGAAGTGTTAAAATAAATATTAGAAAATGCAGCAGATCACCTTTGACCTTTCAAATTAAGAAAAAGGAAAGTAAAATACAGTTCAACTCTAAAACCTAGATCTGCACAGGAAGAGTGACAACAGTCAGTTCTTTCGAAAGGGGCTAAATTGCAAAGTACTGCTTTAAATCAAAACATATGAAGTAGAAAAACATCTAGATACTTTCTGTTTAACACTGCTCCTAAACTACATGAAATTAGATTTACGTGATCACACTGGTCTGCCTTTTTCAGAAGTTTTAGAGGATTAGAAGTCTAATCAATATTAAGTTCCTGCAGTTTTTACAAAAGTAAGTGTCTTGGTAGAACAGACAGACTCTGTTAAGCTCCCCCTACAAGAAGGGAGCAGTGCAAATCATTATCTTAACAGGCACTAAGAAACTCAGGTCAGAGCTTAACCAGAAAACCAATCTGTAAGGTAATAGGCTTCATTTCTTCCAGTATGCATGGAATTGTGCAAGGTATTACTTACGTAAGATGCAAACAATTTTGGATTCATATTCAAGTTTAAAAAGTTAAAGCATGCATTGCTGGTATTTGTAGCATGTCGGCATTTGGTGATAGTGCAAGATGGAAATGGGTTGCTTCTGCTGAAGCTAGTAGGAAATGTCCCCTCTTATGGCCTACGTAAAGTTGACACACACATCCCCCTTACTTGCAGCAAGCACAGTGACTACATAACGTAAAAAGAGACTTTCTTGCACGTCCCTTTTTTAGTTGCATTCCCCGGTAATTACTGCACTCCTATGCTTGTACGTAACATGCAGTTTGCAACACCCATGAAAAGCCAATTGAGTACAATTTCCACAATACTGCCAAGTACATCCACATTGGAATTATCTTTATGTCATTTCTACATGTGATGCAGACATTTTGCAGACTCATTTTGGCTAAATTTGATCGTTATGCAGTGAAAAGTCTGAACTTATAGGAAGGGAATAAATTGTGAAAGATTTCCTCACCTTTTTTGCAAAGTAATAATGCGGCACCTCTATACCCAGAAGAACCTGGTAGGATGAAGGCAATGGAAAGCTGTCATGAAGCAAAAGGCCATGCTCTTCAGTACTGAAGAATGATATAATCCAAACGTCCACCTGGAAGAGGAAGCAAAGCATTGTTTTGGTTTTATGCTGCAATATCCTTCTTTCGTTTTGTTTTTATTTTCCATCTTCACCTGACAGAACCTTCTCTTGAAAATAATGTCATACACATTCACACACTTGCACCCGATGGAGAGGGCAGAGCTGCATGGTTTCCCCCTACAGTAAGCAGCCAACAATTCATCCTACATGACAGAATGTTCCTGCTGCAAAGGGACCTCCACCTCTGCCTTTCAGGGACCACCTTCACCAACCATAAAGAGGGGAGTCTCTAGCCACAGGTTGCTACTCTAAAAGTCTCTCTGACAGATCTGACTCAGGTCAAAGAAATAATCCCAACTGTTTTCAACATTTTTTTTTAAATACTGTATTATTCATATTAGAATTTCAGCAGCTCACTGACTGCTTTGACTTCCCAGGGAATATATCAGCCATTTAAAAATAGTTTCTGTAAAAGCTTAAATATTGACCTGACTCAAGTAAAAAGCAAGCATTCATTTCCAACTAAAGTTAATCGGACTTCTCATTTCTTAAAGGCTAAGCACACAGTTAAATGTTGTGTTGAATAAGGGCCAAAAAGTAAGTTGCACTCCTTTTATATATATATTTTTTTTCTATTTTATGTAGAAGCCAAACATTTTTATTTGTTTACATTAGGAATATTAGGTGGAAGTGTTCCTCTCTGCTGGAAGATCCTAGCAAGGTATTCTGAGACATCCTTATAACATTCCTCCTCTCTACATCGATCCTTCCACGATTTTTCCAAGGTTGATTCAACCAACACAAAACCAAGGAGCTTTCTATCTCTAGTTGGGAGAGGTTTAACTAAAATCATGCACCAATCAGAAAACTTTAATTCAACATAGACATTTCAAATCAATGGAATATTTATGAAGGACAGGCAGTTCTGTACAGACAAAACGGTAAGGACTGCTACAGGCATATTAGCAGGGGAAGCAGGGAAGAATTGTTGGTCTGCTGAAACAAATCCTTGATTAGATCACTTCTGAGCAACAAAAATGATACCTTTTTTTCTAATGTAAAAAAGACTGTAAAATACAATTTGGGGGGTACCTTAAAGATATACAACGTCTGTCCAGAAAAGCAGATAGTAAGAACTGTGTGGGAAGAGTATACTTCACTGTTCACCTTAACAGTAGGGTCCCTGTTATTCTGTCAAATTAATTCTTCCTGCTAAAAGTGCACTCAAGATATAAAATTTGGATTATTGTTTCAAAAATAAGAGTGTCAAACCTCTAGATTATCAATTCACCCATTACTGTCACTTGAAAAACTGCAGTCCAGATAAAAGCTTGCATTATGATCATCCTCAAAATTCTAGCATAGATAAAGAAATTACCTTTTTCTTCATCACTGTATGCACGCTAGGGCTAAAACAGCAAGCTAATGTACAGTGACTGCCTGAAGCCACAGACACCAAACACGTACTTTCGCTACTCATTTTTGTACAAGATAATGTATTCTACCTACTCCCACATCCTTAATGAAGGACCAATGATTTATTACTTGGAGAGGAAGAACTCCATGTAAAGCAAGGTAAAACAAAAAGACCATACTGTGCTCTCAGTCTGTTTTTTCTTCTGGTCTGGAGATTGTAGGCCTGTTTCAAGTATTGCTTCACATACAAGAAGTCTCGGTTCACTCTGGTCCCAGAAATGGCAAGCAGGGATGTGACTGTGCAACTCTGGATACTCCACAACAGACCTACAAAAAAAAAAAAAAAACAACCAAAAACCAAGAAAAAAATGTAGAAAGGGAGACAAAATAATTCTAGCCCATTCAGTGCACGAATGTAAATAAAGGACTAACCAAGGGATAATTTTCAGATGATGATCAGCTATCTATACCAGTACCTCTGCATTGTAACATTAACCATATACACCTCCCTACCTCCTAATACTTTATACATGGCAATGCCGCTTTTAGTTTGATCTGCATGCATTAACCATGACTATAGAACATAGAGCATTTCAGTAGAAAAAAAGCTGGTACCTCCACAAACTGTTTGTAGTTGTACAGGCACCCAAAATCTGCCTCCACTAAGACCACATGTCTGACAGAAATACTTGAACATCCTTCAAGTGATCTACCTTAGTGACTGCTACCGGTGTAGGGACTCCAACTTGGAGACTACCTCAGCTCTGTCTTCTTGTGGGATTTTACAACCTTCCCCAAGGTTGCTTATCGCCAGCACAGCTAGAAATGCCCAGCCAGGTTAAAGACAGCTTGAGTACACTGATGTGCATTTAGATGAGCAGTAAAGAGAGAGTTTCTAGCACATATGCCTCACATTCAAATCCAGCTAAGCAGCAGTCATAAGAGATCACAACTAGACAATAGTGATTAAACTGATGGGAAAAGAAATAAGAAGAAATTAGTTTATATTCTCAGGCAACAGATCTCTCTCTACTGAGAGCTCAGCAAAGAGACTGGGCATGCAGCGTGACTGATGCTCTGAACTGCCGAACTTCTCAGTCCTGAGGGAAACTCCAGAGCTGCAGCTGAACCTGACCTGCAGCTGGGGGATTTCAGTCTCTAGATACGCCACAGTTCATTCCCCCTCCTCAGTACTGTGCTTGAACTTCTGGCTGTGTATGAAGAATTCTGAGACACAGTGAAATAGCACATTAAGCACAAGGACAACCCCTGCAGCCTTAGCAAAGTCACTCTCTGGCAGCAGTTTAAATAAGAAACATTTTACTGCCTCCTTTGGGCATTTAAATACTACTTCAGTGCCGGCCATGTTAGGACCCTAGACATACAGCATCAGACTATTTCAGCAATAGCTTAAGATTCTTCTGAAAAAATACAGAGTCTAAATAGGTGTCAGATTTTAAAAAGGAGAGAAACCAAAGACATCATTAAAATATTTTTCTCATTTGCTGTCACCACTGAAGGGTGGGAAGGACTGGAGTAGGGCTAGAAGGCAAATTAAGGGAGAGATTCAAACGGATGTAGAAATACACAATGTCCTATCCATGCCACTGAATTCAAAATAAATTACTTGCAAACTGAAAAACAATATTTGTGTATAAAACTTGGGAGTGTTTAGATTCTGCCTCAGGAGGAGAGAGAAAGTGAAGGGGAAGAAGGGTAGATTATTCTTTTCTGGTGAGTTTACTCATTTGAATTTCAAGATACTCTACAACGAAGGACAGATAAATGGACTAGTCACACCAACACCATTTAGCATTTAAATACCAGTGAAATAGCATTACTAGCTTGTGGTGGCCTCTGTTGGGCTACACAAGATACTACACTTGAAAATAACTTACTACTTATTATTACACTGTTTGCATAACTGACCAAGACATTAGGCCCCAAATTCGCAAGATTTTTCTTTATTTTGAGATCAGGATCCTGATTCCAGTCATAAATTAACTCTACACATACTCCTGCAATGCTTAATCATCCTCCTCTCAGAGACTTCTTGAGCCAGATGTGGCTTCCACATATCTAATAACTCTCACTGCATTTCTCTTCTGTCAATTTGTCCAATACCTCCACGAACCCTTCCTTCATCACCTATAACTTCCTTTGGCAACTTCCTTCATAATCTTTAACTTCCTTAGCGCAACTGCATGTTGTCTGAAGAACCGCCTTCTCCCACTTATTCTGAGCTTGCTTTCCGATACTTTCATTTGACCGTTCCTAGTTCATGTATTGGAAGAGACAGGGATGCAGGCTGATTGACATACAATGCACCAGTTTTAATTAATTCTTTAGAAATAAAATAATTAAATTCATACAAGCTCCTACACAGAGACAGAGGAATACCAGTATCAAGGTATTGCTTGTCTTCATAGGGCAGATTCCCGTCTTAAATCCGTAAGTAATACTCCTCGAAATAAAAGCTTCTTACTTGTCAATGCCTTGTCCAGAAGAAAGCTTCTCTCTACCATTTCCCTGTTCAGCCTTGAAATCAAAGAGCGTAAATTTGTCCATTTCAACATCATAGAAATAGATCTTGGAATCCATATTCCCATCCATCTACAAGAAGGGAAAACAAAAATTGCTGAAGCATGCAGGAAAAATTAAAAACAAGGTAAAGTTCAGATGATATGTTTATCTCATCTAATTCACGCTCCCAGTTTTGTTTACTGGTAATTACACAAGAATATTCTTTGTAAGAAATATCAGGAAATTTCTTGCTGTTTTTCTGTTCTAGCAATTTAGTCTTTGATTTCTTCAAAATGCTACAAAGTAGCTTTTGTACTTAAAATATTGCTTCCTTTTCGTGGTTGTTCTTCTCACCAAATGTACAAAACTTTAACATAGTTTAATTTTAGTGTTTAGTTACATGCTTGGACATGACATTTCAAGACTCCATACACCGCACAGAACATGCAGGTTTATTTCTGAGAAATGATCTTGTGTCTTCAGTAATCTTCTTGAAGTGGACCAGTCGTTAACTGATGGTCAGGTCCTAGGATGGTAAGTGAAGAGCTTTGCCTCACCTTGCGAGCAAGGATGCTGACTTTATTGCCATTAGCGTTGCACTTGACAGATGCAATGCCTCCAAGGCCAGGAAATAGCTCAGAGAAATTCTTGCTATTGCAGTGCACTTTTGCCTCTCTGTGGAAAGGAATAAATTTCAATCATATGGTGGCAAGCAACTTGCAATACACGCATCAGCCAAAACATTTTTCAAATTATGGGTAAGACTTTTAAAAACAAACTATTTCTACCTTATGACACCACTGCCCCAGACTCCAGCTTCCTCTCCAGAGAATTGCTGTGACCTGCCTTTCTTTCAGGAAGAAGTTAATGAGACACTCTTTCCTCAATGAAACAGCAAGAATAAACTTCAATGCTTTTACAGGATTCCCAAAACAAGGCCATACAGCAGGAACATCCTACCAGAATTTTGAATTTAGAGGTCTGGTTTTCCTACATAAGTTGAACAGTACCATGAATGTTGAATATAGCCCATCACATAAAAGTTCTGTGTAAGCAAAACACACTGTGAAGCAGAAGTAAACAAATGTCGTTGGCGGGGTGGTATTTATGTCATGTTACCAGTCACTTTCGCTCCAAAAGTTCCAAAAGACTGTATCAGCTACAGGCTAAACACACACCATCACCCCCCTCCTTCCCCTGCTTTTTTTATTATCACAGAAGAATCTTACTGCTGGTATAGACACAAACTTAGCCATCATTCAAAAAAGAGGACAAATCTCATGACTCAAAAGAATGCGATCGAAAGAAGTGACAGTAATTTAGACCCATAACAGAAGCCCATGAAAAAAATCTTTGATTCTGTAAAAATAGCATTCTTGGGCTACATGTTTAGACTTCTCATTTATTTTAAGCCAACTATGTTTGCTTTGAAATTAAAGAGCGCTATACTGTCATCATTTGAGAAGGGGTTATTTTCATTACTAGCCACAAAAATTTAACATTGCATCCAAGTGTTAAGCGACTTTTTTTTTCCACTATCAAACACCATAATCCAATATTTGTGCTGTTACAACCTGCCCAGATTCAATAACCTTCAAATTGTGTCCCATGCCGAATCTGTGCCATCTCAACACAGGTAACAAGCTTCCAAGTAGGTAACTAACTAGACTTTAGCATTCCTCTGGTGACAGTATGTAAGGAAGAACAGAATCTGTTTCACTCTTGAGGTTTTTCAGGTTTTCAAAATTACATTTGTCATTAGCGATAAATTTTTGAACTGCAAGTCATGTCAGGCACGCATGGGAACACACAGTCAAGTTTGAGCAAAGTCAAGAAAACTTCTGTCTTAATCTAAACAAGAGGAAGAACAGAGTGTCCACAACTCTAGGTTCACGTCCTCCATGGATTCACTGAATCAAGTTTGTTGATTTATTAGGAGATACGAGACCTAACTTTTTTTTTTTTCTTTATTTCAGCTCTTCTGAGATTAAGGCCTTGGTCAAGTTATCAGCAGAAACATGTGACATCCTTGTCTTGATCCTCCATAAATTCTCCACCCACTTTCAAATACACACAAATATCCCTCACAATATCCCCTTCTAAAAATTATTATTATTATTGTTACTCGTGCCATGATTTGTCCAATAATTCTTCCCTTGCTTTAGGGATAGGCTGCATGTATTGTCTCAAGATTTAAAGTGGCTATCACTTTTCCACACATCAAAACCAACTAGATATTCCCCCCATCAAAATATATGCTCAACTTTAAACAGATATTTTTAAAAAGCTTATTAATACCTGCGAGAGAGATCAAAGATTTTAAAGTGAGCCAAATCAGTTCCCACAGCCAGAAAATTTCCACAGACATCCAAGAGGCACGGATTCCCCTCAGCTTCAGAGAACACCAGCAGCTGTTTAACTGTGCCCTGAGAAGAAATGTGTAACACCAGGTTTGTGTGTTCAGAGTCTAACTAGAAGGCAATTATTTTGTCACCAAGTTAAGTAACTAACTGCTGAACTTCTATGTTAGACAAATCACTGCCAGCAAAATGCGACAAACTACACACAGACACACGCACACAAACACAGTCTCTACAAATGCAATGTGTTTCAAGTTGAAAACTAGGTGTATAGCCTCCAAAAAAGTAAAAAATTTAGATGTATCCTTCCACAACAATTTCTTCTTCAATAATACAACTTTGTCGAACTAAGAGGGATACAGAAATACAAGTCCCTGAAAGTCCTTTAATATACAACTGCAAAAGTACATTAAGTCAGTCCTTATTGTGATAAATCCCACCCATTCCTGAATATAATATTTATTTCTTAAATAAAATTATGTATCATAGAACTCTAATAATTAGATTTCTCTTCTTAGTTTTCACAGACTGGCAGATGCTGCAAAGGTTAAGCAAAAGGTTTTGCAGGAACACACAAAATGTGCAGGGGGTATTTTTCATTATCTTATAAGAATATTCAGTATGTTCATTTTGCTATCAGTAATATACATATACATATTCAACCTGCATGCAATTTTGATCATCTTAAAGTCTGCCCCTTACAGAATTCTGTTTTCTTTTATACTTATTAGTTACACTGCAGTAGCATTTAAAGTGACAGACTTTTTAAAGAACACAAAACGTCAAAGATCTTTCTGCCGAAATACTCAAAATATTTTTTCTATGACAAAGGTAGAGTTAACAGATTTACAACACATCTACTTAACTTCTAAGCTGTAACACCAATCTTTGAAAACAATAAGGCATATTTGTCACTTCATGGTTTCATCATCACCATCCCTACCTGCCAAGTGCGGACCTGGACCCGATGTGGCTCAACTGTGTACAGATTTTCTCCATGCATGGACAGAACTGGAGAGTCACAAAGAAAAGAGCCTGGAACAATCACAATAAAGGCATCATTACAATAAACAGATTTTTAAAAAGTAAAAAAATTAAAAGAAATTTTGACTTAAAGCATTCCATTTCCACTATCTTGCATCAAATCCATTTTTCAATCCATCGGTCTCTACTGATTCTCAAACTCCTTGGGGTCGCAGCTTTCTTCCATTCTGCCACTACAGCCAAAAGCTGAGACTCCTACTGAAAACAGGTGTTTTGTACACTCTGACCATGATAACAAGCGGGAGCGGAAGGGGAAAGAGTTGATACGGGGAGTGAAAGCAAGAAACAGACTAGTGCAATGTGAGGTTCCGTTAAGAGAATTCATTCCTTCCTTCTCTGAACTACAGTTGAAGAGTGATAAACGAATCTGTGTCAGAAAACAAGAGTGGCTCTTAAATAATTTCATGAGTGTTGGAGACTGCTGGGACCTTGGTGGTAGTAATGCATTGATTCAGCATGGGAAAGTTATAAAATCAATGAGCAAATACAGACAAGACACCTCCCAGAAAACACTTGATGGTTCTTAGAAGACAAAGCCTAAACTCTCAAGATTTTGGATGGGATTGATGGAATTCTGCACAATCTGTTTCTCAAGGCAGAAATATTTAAGGAGAATTGATCATACAAAAAACTAATTTACTTGACTTCGCTGTAGACACAGCAATTTATGGGACAGATTTTCCTGATAGCTTGACTAAAACCCACTCTGTCCCAGTTCCTATGTAAGTGCTACGTAACTTTGATTACACTTTCTCCCAAGCAAAAAAAAATAAGTCTTCAATAGCCTCATCATCATGACCTATCTGTAGAAGGCAACAGGAGCTACGGCTACAAAAGTAGGAAAAAAAATTCTGTTCTTGATCAACTGCTGGAATGATTTACTTAAAAAGAAGCAGCCTTATCATTGTATCATGTGTTGTGCAAGGCCCTATACGATATGCTAGCTCTGAGGATACCTTTCAAGTCTAGGTGTGACAGTCAGGTATACATCTAATCTGTGGGAAACAGCAACAAGATGCTTGGTTTTGTCAAGGCCAGTCACACACTTGGGTACCTTAGGAACTCTATGAATGAAGTACATTTAGTCTTTAGGTACTTCCAGGACTGGGTCGTAGCTGAACAGAGTTTAAGAGGATATGTATTTTAATTTTATGCCTACAGATGCACATCATCTTTGGTTTTACCTCTGTTGCCGCACTGCTAGCCATATACAGGAATAACAACATATTCTGAGGTTAACACACACATTATATCCCAGTATATTTAGTAAATAAAGCACAGATGTAGGAGTTGGTACTTGAGTTCTGGCGTTGTTGATGTTTTTTATACCCTAGTCTTTCTGTTCTGCAAAATGGGAAACACTTTGCACTTCTTATTAGAGTCCATCAGCTATCATGAATGAAAAGAACATATAACTGGAGGAAGAGAAGCATGCAACTCCGATCAGTGTTCTAAGTCCTACCTGCACTTTTGAAGGTATCTCCTGAGCGCTCAAAGACACTAACTTGCTTCCCATTCCAGAATACTACAGCATCCTAAACCAAACAAAAAAGCAACAGAATATATACATAAGTTTATTTTCAAATCATACACATGCACTAACACTCCAAGACCTTCCACACAATAGCCACCATTCACTAGTTCCTCTGTGTATTAGGTTGGAAGGCTTTTGGTAACCCAAAATTTCTCTTGTCAGCACTCAGAGAGTTACTGAGTCACTGTGTGATCCGAAAATCAGCTCCACCACAGCATCATTGCTACCATCATAACAATACTTCCATTACACAATAAATTTAATATAAAAAAAAGGGTTATATTAAAGACTTAGAAACTTTGGTCTCCATACACCTAACTAGGCAAACAGGCAAATAAATGAAAAAACAAACAAACAAACAATTAACCTTAGTAGTGAAGACTCCATTAACATTCATATCAACATGAAGACTGTGTGTGGTTCCTGTGCTGAAGATGGTCACATTGAACAGGTTGGGAGACACCTGCACAACAGCCACTTGCTCATGAAAATGAGACAACATGGCCTGCTCACTAAGGATCACCACAGAGCTGATGATGTTCACTGCCAGCAGGTTTTTTTGGGAGCTCCACTGCAGACAATGGGAAGAGAAAAAAAAAAAGCCACCACACAATTTCATCTAAGATCTTGAACAGTCACAGAGTCACAGAAACGTCCCAAGACAGATGACAAGGGTTAGGATAGAATAAACATTTTTATACATATACAAAGTTCTAATATCTAAATATAACTATAGTCAAAGACTAGGAATTCTTACAGATTCTTACTATTATGCTTGTTATGCAGCTCTTCAGAATCCCTTAGTCTAAAGGAGGAGCTGTTTTTTAAATTAAACCCACTTTTCTTTCCTAAGATACTATGGCACCACCTTACATTTACCACTGCAAGAGAGCATCACGTATTTAAAGAGCTTAATAATGCTGCGATCTGTAAAAGCAAGTAGCATGCATAGTTTCTTTTTGATTACCATATTCATTTCTGCAGTTTTGACAGCCCTTTCAGTCAATGTAGTTCAAATTCCCTAAGCAAAGAGTGGATATCAGATGGATAAATAAAGGGATCCAAAAGTACACTTCTCCCCTTATAGAATCATAGAATGGTTTGGGTTGGAAGGGACCTTAAATATCATCTGGTTCTAACCCTCCTGCCATGAGCAGGGACACCTTTCATCAGACCAGGTTGCTTAGAGCTCCATCCAACCTGGCCTTGAACACTTCCAGGGAGGGGGCAGCCACAGCTTCTCTGGGCAACCTGTGCCAGTGTTTCACCACCCTCATGATGAAGAATTTCTTCCTAATATCTAATCTAAATCTGCCCTCTTTTAGTTTACAGCCATTCCCCCTTGTCCTGTCACTACACACTCTTGTGAAAAGTCCCTCCCCATCCTTCCTGTTGGCCCCCTTCAGGTACGGGAAGGCTGCTGTAAGGTCACCCCGGAGCCTTCTCTTCTCCTGGCTGAACAGCCCCAACTCCCTCAGCCTGTCCTCGTAGGAGAGGTACTCCAGCCCTCTGATCATCTTCGTGGCCCTCCTCTGGTCCCACTCCAATACATCCATGTCCTTCTTATGTTGGGGGCTCCAGAGCTGGACGCAGTACTCCACGTGGAGTCTCAGGAGAGCGGAGTAAAGGGGCAGAATCCCCTCCCTCGACCTGCTGGCCACGCTTCTCTTGATGCAGCTCAGGATACGGTTGGCTTTCTGGGCTGCAAGTGCACATCACCGGCTCACGTTGAGCTTCTCATCCACCAGTACCCCCAAGTCCTTCTCCTCAGTGCTGCTCTCGAGCCACTCTCTGCCCAGCCTGTACTTGTGTTTGGGATTACCCTGACC
>Ga0065711_1032675_pt1 | contig 26906 bp, 11 predicted proteins | sample Hoacrofraction12_FD_59098 | JGI IMG/M metagenome (GOLD analysis project Ga0065711, IMG submission 59098) | Hoatzin crop microbial communities from Cojedes, Venezuela - Epithelial fraction 12 v2 (version 2) | ecosystem: Host-associated > Birds > Digestive system > Esophagus > Crop | place... | reverse complement strand
AGGCCCAGGCGCCTAAAGGGATTATTCAGGAGTCCCTTGTCTTGCAACCGTCCGAATTATTCACAAAGAACCAAGACTTGTTTCTGACCACCTGAAGTGATAACATCTCCTACATGTTACATGTGTTACTTTTACAGTTATCACTTGATAACATTGCAATCAAGATGTTGAGTCTAACATATGAATTCATTGTGCACACTTCTCTCTTTCTTCTCCGGTGTATATATGAATTTATATAATGACTGTCTAGTAAGGACCTGTATAGTTAATCTAAATTCCACAGATCGCTCTTAAATCTAATGCATTTCTGCATAAACAAGTGTTCGGCTTTTTGTTTTTTTTCCAAACTAACTTTATGTATGTTTGCCGTTGGCATCATGGATAGGAGGCAGCCCATGTTTCAGGATGTGGTATCATTGTGTGTTTATCCCCATTCCCCCTAGAGATTGCATGTGTGTCTTCCTTTTTATACCAGGCTTGAAAAAAATGGGATTTTTGGATGGAGGTGAGCTGGCTGTGAACTTACTGTGCTGAAGTGAGACTAATGCTCGTGAGGATGGGGGGAGCACTCAAACACAGCATGGTTAGGGATGCATTGCTGTGTGTGAGTCAGCGTAAGAAAAACGTTCTGTAAAGGTGCAAATGAAAGTGAGAAAGCATGCATGCAGCTTTAAATTTTGCACATGTGTTGCAATCATCTGTTTGCTTTCCTGGCAGTGTTTCTGAAATGGCTTCTGTGAATTCAGGAGGTCACAGCAGTTCCTGCTTGCTATTTTACACGTAAATGTTTGGGTGCAGTGACTGTAGGCAATCCACAGTATTAGATTTAGTACTTGAGGAGTAAATCCATAGTGTTAAATTTAGTACTTCACAAAATTAATGCACAATTTAGATACAGTTAGATAAAATCATTGCTCAGATTCTTGAAAGGGATTTGATCCAGGTTTTTTCTTCTAGCTATTGCAGCAACAGGGCAAAATTGATGGAATCTATCTTGGGGGGGAAAAACACGCATTTAAAATTGAACCTGTTTTATTTGTCAATGCTATGTTCAGTGTCCAGCTCACTGAGGGTTAAGTTGCTCTAGAAGACTGAGATGAAGTCTTCTGAATTTGGACTAGGGATAACAGAGCACTTTGCATTTTCTTACTTCAGTGCTTTAACCTTCTAGTGTCGTTGATACTCAGAAACAATTTTCACATTTCATGGCTGTTTTGTAGCCGAGAGAAAATTGCTGGAGGTTCTGGAGATGTGTCACTTTGTTTAAAGCTGTTAGCGGGAAACTGAGCAGGAAGAAAACTAGAGAGTTCTGTAGCCAAAAATCTCTACGAAGAAGCAAAAACAGGATGGATATAAAACCAGCTCTCTACTTGTTATTTTAGAGCTTGTTGTTCATGAAGACTGACTTCCTGCAATTGTTCCCAAAACCGATGCATGGTGCATTTTTTTAAGAAATAAAAATGCTGGAGGATTTGGCTTTCATGGAAGAAGGGCTTTATTGATTTCAGACAGTAGGGAACAAGCCCTGTGGATTAACACTTAAAAGGCAGTTATCACTGGCGTTTAATGCTTTACAGAGTTACTTTTTCTTCCCTGTGTGGTAAACAGAACTTCTAAACGGTCATCTCCAGTAGCTTTATGTCTGCCTTCATCATGTGGTACTCATCACAGAGGTTAAAGCTGGTGTAATCTTTGGCCTTTCCGTACCAGGCTGTGGTGGTTTAGGCAGTGTTTCTGTCTCCCATAACGTAGCAGAACATACTTGTTGTTGCAGTGAAGTTGGCAGAACTTCAGATCTTTCAAACGAAAGTTTCATGCGAAACGTGTTTTCTAAAACAACTGTTTACAAATACTAGGGAACCTGCTAAGAATCTGCAGCATCTGCTCAGTACCAACGTTGTCCCAAGATTGGGCCTGGGAGGTCTTACGGATGCGTGAAGAACTTGCTGTCATCTCGAAGTCCGGGGTGCTTCCTTTCAGGCATGCCTACCTGTATGTTCAGGACAGTCAAGCAATGCTCGGAAAATTAAGTTGTCAGACTACTAATTTTGAAACTTTATTACTGTAACTTTTTGGAATAAAGGGACACACAGTTGCACTATAATAACAAGAGTCCCAGTTGCACTAAAATGAGAGGGACTGAAGACTGGCGTTGGGTCCTTGTGTACAGGGGAGCATGCTCCTCAATAGGGGTTGGTCAGCTCCACTGGGTGAGCAGACCTGACCTCATGTAGCTCTGCATTTGACAGTTGTGTCTTATTCAAACGCATAAAGTTGGTGAGAGTAACAGATTGGAGTAGGATCAATGTGTTTGCTGCAGAAGGTTAGGTTAAAGAGTAACAAATTTGTGTGAAAGACTCTTACTACTTCTGGTGGTATCTTTCTTGCAGTTTTGGAACCCTTGTTGCGATTGGAGTTACTGTTTGTGCAGTGATTGTAGTTACTATTATTCTGTGCCTCACCTGTTCCTGTTGCTGTTTGTATAAAGCATGTCGAAGACCACGGCGTAAGTACCTGTGTATTTTCTTTTTCACATATTTAAACAAGACTTTACTTTTTTTATTTTCCTGGAAAACTATGTTCCTATAAAAGGTGAAAATAGTCTTGCCTTACCTCTCTACTACAAAAGTTTAAATACCTAAACATTAAGCATTTAAGCTGGTTCAGAATGGGAAGTTGCAGAGAGATGTTTTGGAGTATTTTGGGGTTGGGGATTTTTGCAGGTTTGGGTTGGGGGGGGTCTTGTTTGTTTAGGTAAGCAGGGGATGGAATAAAATTTTAAATTTTTCCCAGTCTCTTAAAGATACACCTGAATAATAAACCAAAGGCCCTGGACTGCAAGAGTGTGATCTTACTGCAGTTTATTAAAAGTGTTAATATTCCCTTAGTCCAATAAGAGATATGAACCAATGATCCAACATCAGCTCCCGCAAAAATCGATGATTTAGTCTGTATTTGCCTTTCTGGCTGTTATTTAGGGAAGCATCTATTAACACATGGATGTATTAGTGTGTAGAGAACATATAAAAGGAAACTCATCTGGGCAGTCGTGGTAGAAAGCTCCTTACCTAATAAAAGAGATCTGTATCACCTGAATCCTTAAAAGCAGGTAATATTTAAAGATGAGCAGTTTTTTCTGTCTCATACCACATGACAGATAACTTGGTTGCCAAAAAAATTCTTTGATCTCTGTGGTTGAGAAACAAGGAGATAAGTTGGCTGCTGTCCCAGTACATGAAGGCTCTCATCACCAGAGGTCAATGGAAGGATATTTAGAGGCATACATTTCTAAACCTTTTGTGGAACTCTGAAAACGAAATTGCCCAGGTTTTGAAGTGAGAAATTGATCCTCAGAGAGAATGGTTTTTTACAGTACTGTTGTTGGCTGTCCCGGGTGATGTCTGAGAACTACCAGCACTAACCATGTTCCTTTTGCTTCTTTGTAGCTGTTGTGGCCACCACTACTTCCACTACAGTGGTTCATGCTCCCTATCCCCAACAACAGGGAGTGCCACCCAACTACCCAGCAGCCCCGTACCAAGGATATCAGCCGGTGGCTATCCAGCCACAACCGGGAATGCCGGTAGCGCCGTACCCTGCACAGTATCCTCCCCCTTACCCCATGCAGCCATCAGGACCCCCAGCTTATCATGAAACAGTGGCAGGTAAGGCAACATTGAGTGTTTCTTCATCTCTTAAATAGCTAAAGAGACAGTTGTATTGGAGCCCATCTTGTATTATTTACATTTACTATTTTCTATGACTATATTAATGTAAATGTAAACAAATTCATAAAGCTCGGCTTATGGTGGATGCTATAATTCACCCTTGCTGAAATTTCCCCATCCCCATTTCTATATTAAGCATTGCCAACACAGCTTAATGTCCCCTTGCAAAGTTTGGTGGTATGTGGGACTGTTGGTGGATTTGGTAGAATGTTTTACTAATTAATCTGAAATTTCATATTAAAATCAAAGTCCCAATTAACAGGTATAGTAGTTAGATGTTTCTACATACGCTTTCTAATCTAATGTTTGCTAGATGTTTTAATCTATATGCAGATGGCATTTTCTAGTAGTTTGTCACTGTGTTTCTAGAATAACAAGTCTCTGATCAACTTCAGATAAGTTTGTTGATCACTAGCAGTTAGAATTATTGGGATCTTTTTTGCTTCTGCTTTCCTTCTTTCACAGCATTGTTTTAATGCAGCTTTATTGTTGCCGTTAATAATTCTCACTTCCGCTGGGAATAGCTGTACTCTGAACAGTTGGGTCCTGGCTGTTCAGAGAGGCCGAAACTAGGCTGTTATCTGGCCTAGGATCTTCAAACAAACCACGCTGTTCATCCTTCTAAGTAACAAGCAAAGTATAGTCCTGAATAGTAGATGATGCCCTTAGAAAGTAACTGTTTCATGGCAACTCAGATATAAAAATGGCTGTTCATAGTCTTAAGCATTTGTAAACCAGTTAGAAATTTCAAATTAACAATCTGCAAACCAGTCCTGCATGTAAAAATAGTGACTTGGCAGGTCTGTTGGCTTTATTTGTCTGTTGTAAACTCTGAAGAAGCTGAGCGTTTTATGGGATTACCCCAAAGCACTTTGGCTACATCTTTATCATGTGAGGAATCCAATAAACTAGTCATTTTGCTCCTCCTGCTCTTTGGTTTCTCAAACTGTTGCTGGTTTGTTAGTTCTTAATTTTTTTTTTTCTGGGAAAATCTCAAAGCACTTTCTATGTGGTCAGCTAAGAATGCTTCACAATGAGGGCTCTTTTTCTTTATTTCTCTTGTGTATTAAACAAGGGTCAGTCTCTTAATTAGGTCATCTGCAAGGAAGAGGATACCTTCTCAGTCACAGAGGAGCCAAACCCACTCACTTTACACGATCAGCGAAAGATAACCACGTTTGTATGTTCCAGGGATCTGATCAGGTGCTGCATTATTTGAGCTAACTTGTGCTATTTGACAGACCTGAAAATGAAGATGCCACTTGAGAGCAGCTTGTCTCAGAATACTAGAAAATAAGGCTATCTTGTGAGCGATACACATCTAGTATATATGTCAAACTCTTTAATGTACTTGGTAGTGGTGGGACACTTTTTTCTCTTTTAACTTTTTAATTAACTCTGTGACATTTACCAGGAAAGCATTTTCCTTGAAGGAATCCTAAGATACTTTCTCTAGTCCTTTTACCCAATGTTTTTTTTTCACTTCTTGACTTACTATCAGGTATATGCTCTGCCTTCCACTGTTTTTTGGACCAGATATGTTCTGTTTTCTTCTATGTTCTTCCCTGAAGGCTAACCATGTGCTTGTTGCTACAATAATACACAAGTACATTTGAGCATCAAAAAACAAACAAATAAAACCACCACAAAAACAAAGGGTTTTTGTGATTTTACTTTTGAAATGCAGATGCTTTATGAGTTAGCAGAAACTGTTCTCAAGTCCAGTTAAGATGCCAGATAAGTTGAACCCCTTAACGGTGTGCTCAAAACACAAGTTGCCTTTATAGATGTAGAATTCAGAATGTAAATTTTACAAATCTGGTTTTTTTTCTTCTGTTTTGGTTTTGCAGTTGGTGCTGGAGCACCTTATCCAGTCAGCCAACCACCTTACAACCCTGCTTATATGGATCCTCAGAAGCCCACCTATTGAAAAGATCTTCTGTTATTCTTCTGCATACAAAACTTTTTAAAGTATAGTTTGTGCTGTTTACACCATGCAACTGTAGTATATTTTTCTGGAAGACAGCAGTCTTTTGTCTAAGTGAGAGTTAATTCAGTATCTTTTTTTTTTAATGCTTCGAATACAAGGAAGGAGTATTTTTCTTGCAGAAGTTGTCAATTTATACCTCAAGCAAATACAAAAAGAGATTTTGTTCTAGATACAACAAGAAAAGCATGAAGGAGGAGTGCTTCAGAAATAAGAACCACAATAACATTTGCTGTGTAATAATTTTGGAAGGAATGGTCCAGTGTGAGCATTAGCAAACACCCAAAGCTGTAGCAATATTTTGCACAGTATTAAAACATAAAAACTCAGTCTCTAAGAAACTACCTGATATGTGTTATGTATGTTCTGCCTGTTTTGAAGCTACTGTTGGTAGGTAAGCTACAATGCAATACATCTCATTTACCATTCAAAAGGGAATTTTCCTTTTTTTGAAACACATTTGCCTTCAGTAAGGGGTAGCAAACCATATTTAATTGTCTATGCACTAGTTGCATTTTTCTGTGCTAAATAGCATTTGTTCATAATTTCCTTGTTTTCTTTCACAATTTTAAGGCTTAAAAACTGTGCCTTCATTGGGTGTTTTCTCAGACCATTTTAATTTATAACTAGAAATTAACAACAAAACCAAACCTCTGCCACTTAGTAGAACAAATAGATCAAAATCTGAAAACCTGAATTCTTCACAAAAATTATTGGACATGTATTTGTTCAAGTATTATTGGACAAGTTTGCTTAAGTTTTATGTTGTTGAGTCTGGAGGAGAAATTAGCACCTTAATCATATGTTAAGCAGAAGTACCTGCCAGTGTTCAGTCCTGTGTCATCAGAGGGAAGGAATTTATTTTACAGGACAGATGGGATGTCAAAAATAGATTGGAGTTTTTAAATGCTTAGGGTTTGTCACTGTCTGTCTCTAGTGGGATCTGTAGATGGCAGGAACCTAGGGATGGTAGATCTTTATAAACTTAGTCTGCGTTTGGATAATAATATGGAGGGGGATAAGAAATCTCAGCCCAACATGCAGTAGAAATTAAACCTCCCTTTTGTCTTCAACATCGCCATAAAGCTGAGGAGAAGATGAGAAGTCAGGGAAAGGAAGAGTGGTTGGATTTGGTCACGGTGAGGTAGTTATTTTCAAGAAGGTAGTGCTTGCAGTCATGAAACATCTTGAGACATCCTTGTGACTATTACCAGTATTTGAAGGGCTTTTGCCTCTATACACCTTGTATTGATCAAGAAAATAATGATTTTTTTTTTTTGTGCCCTCTACAATTCTATCTTTTCTAACATTGAAATACAATTTGTTATTCCTCATTAGAGCTATATGGTCTGTTGTATGTATCACTGTGATGTAATTAGTGAAATAATTTTGACATATCTCATACGCTGATTTTACTTTTTTAGAGGCGCCACTAAGCCATTTGTCCTGCAATTCTGCATTTAGAGTATATTACTGTTTGAAAAACATTGATGGTGGCATTGTTTTACCTCCTATGAGGGATAGAAACCACTGCTGTCAAAGGCAGCCTTATTTCTCTTCCTGATTTTTGAATCTGTTTCTGGGTTATTACAGTTCTTTTTTTCAAGAAAGTCTTCTGGGCATTTCAGAAGAAAACCTGTAGTATTTTTTTAGTGTTGGGATTCATGACAACCTGTGTCCCTCTGTTACACCTCTGAGTGGTGAAGTGAGTAGCGTGAAGTGGTGCCCAGAGGCACTTGCAGAGCGTGCATGCCTGCTAGCATGGTGCTCAGAGGCAGTCGCAGAGCGTTCGTGCCCTCTGTCTGTGTGTTCCTCCTCTTTCCTGCTTCGTAAGCTGAGAAATGGGCAATGGTTCATTGCACTGTTAGGAGTTCTATGAGAACAACCGAAAAATGGACAGCATCTCCTGGATGGAGGATGAAGTGTTTCCCTTAAAATCTGGAATTTTTATGTGTGGGAGGGCACTGAATAACTGCAAAATAATTCCCTTGCTATAGATCCTACGTAGCCCTGTGTGTTGATTCATATAGGAGGAGGGCAGCAGTTGATTCATATAGAAGGAGGTATTCCAGCACCTTTGTTAGCGAGCGACCTGGATGGAGTCTGGCCAGTGAGATGCAGCCAGCGAGCACAGCTGCTGTGCAGCTCTCAGAGCTCTCAGAGTGCAGGTACAGTGTTTTAGTGTTGGGCTTCATGAGGTGGTAACTCTGCACCTCTCTTCCTTTCTTCCATCTGATGTGACAGTGTGCAGCTTGTGGCAGTGTTAGTAAGGTTTTGTTTTTGTTATGAAAGGAAAATCTGCAATTTGAGAAGTTGGCTCAATAGTCTGCTGTCATTCCTAAGGAAAAGAGAGTAGGAGAACAAAGTGGCAACAATGAGATGTCCCCAAATCTGAAGTTTTGGTGTGGATGTCATACAGACCAAATTGCCCTGAGCACCACTGTATGTGGAGCAGTGGGAGGAGATGAGGGATAGTGGTAAGGAGCCTGAAAATTTACACCTTTCCTTCAGTGAACATATGCCAATTATAACTATGTAGAAGTGAAGAGATGAATCGTTAATATAAAAGCAACTACTTTAGTAGTAGTTGTACTACTTCAGTTAAAAAACTCTTTGAAAGAAAATGGTCCACTTTCCTCACTCAATGATTGGAGCACCTAAGCAGGTCTTTTCTTACTGATAGTGTATTAATCGTTAACAATACAGTGTAGGACCAAATTTTATTCAGTTGTTGCCATGCAACCTGTTGGAACTTGTTTTCGTACAGTTAAGAGAATGGGATGGTTATAGAAAAGATGGAGAAGTTGATCCATAAACTTTTAGTTTAAGCACTGCTGATGTGTCAGTCCAAGTAGCTATTGGCTTCATGTCAAACTAGTTATCTACAGTGCTGTAGGGGAAGGGGAATGGAATGAAAGTTTTAAATGTGGAGAGTATATGTTCATATTTTTAATTCTGTAAGTGCCTTTGTTTCAGAAATGTTTTGTGAAAATAAATACAGTAGAATATTCTGTTGTACTGAATTTACTAGATAATCATTATTGACTTTGTTATATACTGTAACCTAGCTTTGTATGTTGTTTGTAGTTTAAACGTAAGTATTCAAAAGAAATGGCATAAACTCTGTGCACCTTTGTAATAAACGCAGTGTTTGAAGTATATTTTTATTTTGTTTTCTTGGCCTCAACTTGAGTATTATTTAGGAGTGTATCTTCATTTCACTTCTTTATGTTTGACAGCTAGTGTTACCGAGTATACTTTAAGTTGTATCATGAATACCACTTTTGGTAGTGGAGACTGAAGCCTAGTTGAAATTACAGGTCACAACGTAAAGCAAGGACAATATAAGCTCCTGAGTGATATTCTGACAGTATGCTTCAAAGCTAATGTAAAAGGATTGCTTCTAAGGCCTTGCCTGGCATAAGGAGTAAATTAAATGCATGAAGTTTGAATGCATTAGCTAACAAATCCCAACACATTTGAAAAGTCTAGTGTAGACAAGATGGTAGACTTCAAAGTTGTCTTGATTAAAGTTTAATATCTTCTCAACATGTATTTTGGCTTGTGTGTTGAATATCATGGCTCATTTATCAACTTGACCAGTTCAGCATGTGGTGAGCGATGCTTTCTACTCAGTCTGAAAATAATTCTGCTGAAATTTTTGTGTATTTTTGATAGTTTTTTAAAAAAATGCTTTTGAAAGATTTTATTTATGCCCCTGACTCTCATTAGTCTTTTACTTGAAAATATTTTCTTTGAGCAGGTCAAGCATGCTTTTTATAAGACACTAAGTAGTACTGAATTGCTTGAGGGTGTTCAGTATGTAATTGTTATTACCTTGAATTGCCAGCTAAGTTTCCAATTAAGGATTTGTAGGATTTAAGAGAAAAGGTGGGGGGAGGATGGAGGACTGTGAACAAAACACCCCACCCCCAACTTGTCCTGAAAGAGTTGTTTATCATGGAATAATCAGGTAGTTTTGTAATGTTACTTCTTAACTTGTTGGAGTTTCAGCTGCAGCCTGACATTGTGTTACAAGTGAAACGTAGATCACTTCACTTTCAATTTGATTTCCTGTTTTCTCAACAGAGTTTCTATTAGTTAACTGGGGACAGCAGACAAAATGTGTGCTTCTAAAAACCTAAATCTAGAAAACAAATATAATTAATATTTGGGCTAGAAATTACACCAGGAAATTGCAGAATTGTTTCTTATGTTGTTGTTGCCACTACTTTTTAGTTCATCTGTTTTTTCTTTTCCTGTGACTTTTTAGCAGGTGGATCTGTGCAATATGGCTGAAATTGGGAAGTGACATGCAGAGAAGCCTCTTTCTGTTCTGAGAAAAGCTGTGTGCCTTCCCTTCTCTCTGCACACAGGTCTGAGGAACAGGAGCTAGTGTTTTGTTTAAAACCTTCAGATTTCATTTAACGAGCACGTAGGGTTTCAAAGGTACCTTCACCCTCTAAAATTGCAGCAAAATGTCGTTATAGGAGAGCAAGCTGTTGAAAGAAAAAGTTGAGAGTATGAAGTTCGGTGAGGAGTACTGCTTGTTATGTTTTTGTAACGTTGAATCAGCAGCTGTTTATGGTAGTGTGAATTTTTCCAGAACAAAACTTGGCATGCATCTTAAAACGCATGGCAGGCTTGTGTGGAGGAACTGGATGCAAAGGAGGGAAAAACTAGCAATTATTGCCAAACAAGCCATTATCTCCTATTTTTCTTTTTTTCCCTAAGATGGAAACTTAGTCTCATATCTAGGTATGTATGGTAACTGGCCAGGTTTGTTTTAGCGAGTGGTTTGGGGCCTGTTTTTTTCCCTCTGGTTACTGTTTGATCTCATCTACTTGTTAGTATAGCCTGTATCACAGGAACCTGGTCAGATGTACAGCTTTTAAGCCATATAGGAGGGGAAAAAAGCACCCAAGTTAAACTTATCAGAGGTGAGAGAAAGCTGAAGAAAAGTTATTTTATCCTTTTAAAAGGTCAGGCACCTGTATTGATGGAGTAGTCTCCTCTGCTTCACCTTTTTACAGCAGTCTCCACTAAGGGCGAGTTAGCCACGTTATAAAGGATGTCCTTCTGTTGAAAAGAGATTTCTTTAGGTTTGAGACACAACTGCTTCTGTCCATTCTGGATAGTGAGGAGGCTCTGCTTGGTGCGGTGAGGCACGGGCCCTCTGGTTCCCCTGCAGCATGCTCTGCAGGTTTGCAAGCAATGCCATTTCCATCACAGACAAGTCACGTGGCTGGCTCACTTTTCATTTCACTAGTGATGAACAGTTCAAGATTTGTATAAATTAACCTCTGATACCCCATTTCCCTTACTACAGTCAAAATAACTTTTGAATCAGTAACTGGAGACTTCATTCTGACATTTCTTGCTCCTGCAGTTGGTTTTCGTAGTTCACTCTCTGATGTTACTTTGGCCCTGGAATCGGATGAGGTCTGCTTTGCAGATGGTTCAGCTGCATCCTCAGAACACTAAGACAAAAAAATAAACTAGCTGTTTTCTCTACTTTCAAAAGCAGGCTACCCCTTGAGCAGCTGCTCAGAGCACTATTCCACTCACAACCTTCAGGACTATTTTGAAGATTAGTCCAAGGTGAACTATATGCATCTGCTGCAGGGACAAAGTGCTCAGCATATTGCTAGCTGTGTGCAGTTCAACTTCATACTGAATGAGTTGCTGTTGGCCCTCACTCTTGGAAGCATTTTAATAAACTTCGGTGGGCTTGTAGGTCTTTACAAAGCTCACAGACCACCTTTTCCTTATCAGCCTGCTAAATTCTAATTAACTATTTGTAGTTATTTATTTTTTAACAACTTGCACTTTAAGTTTGCAGTTGCTATTACATTCACAGAAGATAATGCAATCTTTACAAAGGCAGATGGGAACTGCTGCACTTGACCTTAATTAATGTAACCATAATTAATATTTCTGGCTGTAACTAATGTAAAAACATTATTCAATGGTTAAAAACTTACTGTTCTAATGGTCTAGTACAGGTGAAATTTTCTTAAGTGGTGGTTCACACTAGTGGGATTAATATGAATGAAAACAACTGGGGTCAGATGTTGTATGCTATGTGATGAGGTATTTTGTATTTGCCGTCTTCACCTTTTATATCTTTGTTTATAAAAATGTGTTTTGAGGCCTGACATGACACAAAACACATGTTTGTCTAGTCTGTGGAAGCTTACTTTGATCGGGGGCTGGACTAGATGGCCCCTTCCAACCTCAACTACTCGGTGATTCTACAAGTTGTAGAAAATAATTTATTACCTGTGCGAATTCCCTAAATATTTTAGTCAATGAAGCATTGTTTAGTTTATCTCTGTACATAGCTTTAGTAGAAATAAACTGCTGTGTGTTTGAATCCATGCAGTACCTCAGTCCCTTGAATCACCACAGGAAGACACTCAGCCATGCAATGATGCTGCCTCCTGCACTGCGGCTGTTCAGAGGGTAGCATCAGTAGATATTAAAATACAAGTCAGCAAGGCTATCATCCTCCCTTGTGCATGAAGTTCCCTGAGTAATGGGTAAGCTAGAAGTGATTGTGTTTTTTTTCATCTAGCTCTGGTCCTGTCTGCTCAGTGTACAGCTCATTGAGGAGGAAAAAGCTAGCTATACTTCCCTCAGCTTCCAGCAAAGGGGAAACTCTAGATGTCAACCCCATGGGCAAGAAAACAGATGGGTAGCTGCTGCTGACTGGGGAATGTGATAATCATGTATGGAACATGACTAGTGCTTTTTGTTGCTCAATACTTCATTATTCAGCCCTGTGACTGTGCTTGATGCCAGAGTAAATTCCTTTTCTCAGTTAATACAGTGGAACAGCTTATCTATAATGTGTTGGGAAAATGTGAACTGGCCTTGAAAAAAGAGCTGCTGTGCTGTGAGTGTCACTCTTCAGGGAGTGTCTGATGAGAACATTCTGAGTTCTGTTATTTTTAGGTCATGAAGACAGTAAACCGCTAGCCCCATAATCTGTAAAAATGCTTCAGGTTTTTTCAGGGGATGATCAGCTGTTACATACATGATTGGATCTCTTCAATACCAAGAAAAAAATCCCAAGTGAATGTAAAAAGGAAAGAATTACCAATGTCAGTACAATCTTGCAATAATCCTGACAAAAGATTGGTCACTAAATGACTTAAATAATGAATTACGGCAGTTCTGTAAGTATGCCTATGTCTGCCTTTTTTCTTTAGGAGTGCAGCCTCATTCTTCCTCACGAGCATGAATTTTTCAGTTACGCAAAATGCCTTTATTTTTAAAAGCTGCCATTTAATTTTGTAATACTGTGATGTTACTATCATTTGTACTGGTAAAGGTGTAAGGTTTGGGGTTGGTTGGTTTGTTTGTACATAGCCTGGGCTGTACCACTTTAAAGACAAAGTGGGAAGAACACAGTCGGAGTGTAGATCTATGTTAGGGTGTTGTCTGTTGGAGTGGGTGGATGGGAGGGGATGCAGTGCCAGAAGGGAACAGTTAGGGGTATTTTTCTAGTATTTTTTTCCACAGATAACACTTCTGTTTACATAAAGTCTAGCAGTAATACACTTCTTCCTTTTACCAAGTTGCCATACACACACCCTTTAGATGAAGCCAGGAAATTTTTACACCAGGTTTTTCTGTTGCTTAAGTGACTTGGGATTCCTTAACTGGCTTTCATCCAACCTCCTCTTAACAGTTCATTTGGTCTGTTCACCCAAAGAAAGGATTTAAATGCATCTTATCTCCATAAACTCAAATTATGTTTAGAGAAATTAGGTGATGAGAACAGCATACAGCAGTTGAAAAGTGATGGTAGGTGATTGCATTTGGGCATAGTGTGACTGTCATATCTCTGTTAGGACAGCTCTGTTGGCCTCTCACAGCAGGCAAACTGCCAGGTACTGCTTCACCACTGCTCACTCTCATAGGGCTATTTTTGCGTTTGGAGTAAGGAAGGGACTTTTAACTGACATTCTCAAGCTCTTCTCTCTAATCCTAAAGGCCAGGAAGTGCTGTGTTGTGGGGTTTGTTGCTTGCTTTCTTTTAAAGTGGACAAGCCAAATGGTTTCCTCATGCTGAAACTTGTGCAGCATGTCTTCTCCAGTGCCCTGGTAGCAGTTCTAGCATACACACTCAGAACGCTTTGCTGTTACATGCCTGTGCATCCTTCCTTGCTACGTGTAAGCAGGAAAATGGCAGCTCTCTAGCTGCTACAAGGGACTTGAAACCTGTTACTGTGAGGAGTGGTTGGCAGCTTGCGTTTTACGGGAATGAGCAGGCTCTGTCTGGTGGAGCTCTGCCAGCTGTTGCTCAAAGAGGAGGCTTATCCATAGCTGTGTTGTGGGAGGAAGGAGTGAAGATTTGTACCTAAGAGCCTTTGGCCGCAGGGAGATGCTTGATTATTACACTGGTTATTCCTGCATAGCTGTTTCTGGGAAAGTTCTCTTCAAAAGTGAAAGCCAAGTCAAGAGCTTGTTCAGTACACTGGAGTGGAGCTCTTTGTCCAGGCACACCAGGGCAGGACAGCCTCTTTTGGTCATGACCAGAAAACTGAACATTTCCCAAATTTCCAACGGCTCCCTTCCCACTGTAGTACTGTCTCTACTCCTCCTCCTGGTCCCTGCAGCCAGCCTTGTTCGGAATCAAGTGTCTGTCAAAATATGAAAAAACTTTTCCGAGTTATTTAAAAACACAGACCTATAGGCTCAGTAGCCCTCATGCTTCCCTTCATAGCATCTAAGATTCAGCTGATATCTGCAGCTGAGTGACAGCTGATAAACACTTGAAAGGGTATAGCAACAGTTCTTCCTCCAGTTGTCAGTGCTGTATCCTAGGGATGAGATGCTCATTAATCTTCACTGCAGTACCTATCCAGATACCGCAGCCAAAAAAAGCAGTCATTCTATGCACATTCAAATATCCTTCTCTCATCTAGTAACATAGAATGCTCTCCTCAACATTACCATCTTACTCTTCTAAGGTAACTTTTTTTAAAAAATAAGTTGTATAGTATTTCTTGTTTTAGCATCTCAAGTTACACTTTCGGCAGATTCATGAAACTGAGAAAAATGAGTGAACTTAGATGATCATTACAGGGGTTTGAATTTCTTGCGCAGAAAACTGTCAACTGTAAGTTATTTCTAGAAAAGTTTTTTAAAATGACAGTGAACTGTTTACTAATATCAACATGAAAATTTTAACACTTTCTTGCTTCTAACAGCTGCAAGAGAAACAAGTATGTGCAAAAGACTTTCATATGAACTCAGTGATCCCAAACATCTCAGCATGTTCAGCATCATAAATTCAGCTGTAGCCACAGTAAGATAGAGAATACAATAGTGAAACTTCCATTCACAGGAATTTCATAAAGGATGAAATTCATAAACAGAACCAATCATAATTCGTTGGGTGGTTTTGCACAGCAAAACAGTACATGGCAGTATAATTCTTACATCAAAATTTCCTTGCTTTCAGCTACATTTAGATGGTGCTTAAATAATCACAACAAAGAAATGTATCTTAGTTGCACTGCATTTGAGTGCAACCTTTAGATTATCACTTAATAAAATAGATCATTTAAATTTCACGTTTATACTGACAATGATGATTATGATTTAGATGAGGAAGGATAGAGATCTCTGCTAGACATTAGCTAGCTGGAGTACGTTCCTTGGTCTTCTGCTTCTGGCTCAGGAGGATACAGTTCATCCAAAATAAGTTCTGCAATAACAATAAAAAAAAAAGTTTTAGAGTCACTTTTCTACTTGATATAGTATAATTATAGCTGGTATCTGTTTGCATTTTAAATTACAAATTTCTCCTCTTTAATGACTTTTTGGGCATTAAAGGAGAACTAACTTGGAGAGTGGATTATATTTAGCTATTAGTGGAAAAGCAGTAATAGACACACAACTCATTCTGGCTACTTCAGTTTAAAGCCTTTTTTTTTTTTTAACTAATTTGAAAAAGCCACTAGAACAAAAGCATAGTATTTTGTGTTTTAAAGGAAGAACCTGAATGCTAACAACAGCTTTGTAAGCACAGGTGTGCATCACCATCCCCAACATCCCAAGGTGTTACACTGTTCTGGTCCATTCCCAAGCATAACTAGACACGGTGTTAGGCAAAGTTCTAGAAAACCTCAGGACGCTCTGAGCAGCTAAAGCTGAACCAAGACATGGCACACTGTTTAGCATCTCCAGAAAACTCACTGTAGCTAATAGTGGCATGCTTGCATGACTTGCCCTACCAATGCAATATGTGCACCAACAATGAAGGATTTATCACTCCGGCTCTGAGTAAGTCCAGATGCCTTGCCTGGTATCTTGTAGCAAACCACATACTGACCTAAGAGCACAATCCTCACATCAGCTCTACAACATGCACATAAATAATGCCATGTGTGAACAAAGAAATGGCATCCAGGAACAAGGAGGAGAGGCAATTTCACAACATTAGCGCTCTCTAGGAAATGGACACCACAAGTGTGCAAAGAAAGGGGCAAGTCCTAACGGACATAGCCTAGAGAAGCTTTTGGGATAATGGAGGAAGACTGAGGGTAGAAGAGGGAAGAGGAAGAAGAAAGCATTGTTAAGGATGCAGGGGAAAAATACCCACAATTGCAGAGAAAGAAGGTGTAATGCTGGTTGGAGACTTACAATTTTTTTTTTTTCAATAAGGTAACATATAGTGCAGATTGTTCTACTAAAGAGAGCTGGAGTATAGGATTTTGTTTGATCAGACAGTAGGGGCATATTTCTATGGAGAGAAGAACAAGATAAAACTGAAAAAGAATAGTAGAGTAGAGATTCCCTGAAGCTTGGGAAGCACTAGACTGTGGTATGGACAGCCTTCAGAGGTGTGAGCAACAACCATCCGTGGTGTTTGGCACATGGTACTTCTTAAATGAGGAAAGAGACAGAAGTGGAATTTCTATTTCTACAGCATGGAAAAAAGCCAGCGTTACCATTTGACTCGATTTTACCTTCGCAGGCACTCAATTTTTGAGTCTTTTTGAGAATGGCTCGTATGCTTGGCATGGCTTGGTCATATTGATGGAGAACTTCCAAACAGTGTTCATGAAACAGTTTATCTTTCTGAGACAGGCCGTGTAACAGTAAAACAGCATCCCGTAAAAACTGAATAATTTGTTCCTTATATGCACACAAGCTGTTCTCAGATCTTCTAATCTTCATCCACTGTCTATGTAACATTATAATTAGTGCCTTAACCACCTGCAAGAAAAAAAATGTGCCTCAATAGACGAAGTAAACTTACAGTAGTGGAAAACTTATTTCCTTAAAAACTTTACTGATTAATCTTGTCAAGTTTCCAAATCTCAGAATATTTTCTACCAAGCAAAAGCAAACTTCCTAGAAGGTGGCATCCTTCAAAGTACAGTACACTTCTGTTTCATTGTAGCTAAAAAAAAAAAAGGGCAAAAAGCTATTTCAGCATTGGGTACCTTTTAAGTTCTCAGCAGATTAAATTCAGCCACTGTAGTGACGTACCTCGAGGTTACACTGGCAGTCTGTACCAGGTAATAGAGCTGCTGGACTGGGACACCGTATACACCGTGTCAGGAGTCTGACTGTCTATTAACAAAAACACACAGATTGCATTACAGTGAGTACTAGCGTTCTGCAGAATTATCAAACAACTAAGCTGCAAATACAGGGAGGTAGAAATGATATTTCATTACTAGTTTCAAACATTCACGTTTTGTTCTTGACAGTTGGTCTTTTTTACCCCCAAAAAATGTTGAAAGTTTTTCCCCTGTAAAACTTTACAGACATAGAATTTGCCTTGCACAGAAACCTTTTCAACTTTCTGATGAGAAAGGCTAAGGAGGTGCGCAGTGGGCCTTAATTCACTGCATACCAATAGTATGGTTACACTTAATATAACAATGTAGGTAGGATAATGAAAATGGTTCAAAATTCTTTCAAATGAGAGCAGAAGTGGAACAAATAGAACTTCAAACAAGTCACTACTATCAATACAAACAATGAAATTAAGTTCAAAAGCTTTTTTTCCTGTATATAATCATGACTATTATACAGCAAGCTAGCATTTCCACCGAATACAATGAATATAATCCTAAATCGCTAGACTGCCTTTTATGTGCAATAACTCAAAGATACAGTTCAGAAGTAATGAATACAATCAAAATCATAGATCTTGCTTCCTTTTACTCCTCTGTCGATTTAGAAGCAAAACAAAGCTTAGTGTTGAACATTGCCGCCATCCTAGGATCTTTCTTGCTTTTTCAGTGACTTAACTATGACGATTATGACTGATGTTCTTTATAAGAATAGCTACTGATTCCTTTTCAAGCAGCTAGTCTTAAAAATCAGCGTAATCCCCATACTTTCAGTGTTCTATTTCAGCTGGAGAAAGAACTTGTTTGTGGACAATTTGTGCGTTGCCCTGCTCCTCCCACTTCCCCAGCTGGATAGAGCAGGAAAAAGCACATGAACGAACAGCTGTGGTTACCTCTTGTTCCAGCTGAAGCCAAAGCGTTTCAGATGCTGATTTATCTGGTCTTGATGTAATATACATGTACAATGCAAGAAGAAGGCAGGTGTCTGAAACAGAGATAACTTTGTTCTTTTCCCAACTAGTCAGTTGTTTATGACAAAAATTGTGTTGTACAAGAAAACACTTCCGAGAACGTGTAGAGTGCTATCCTGGGACCCACGACACAGGCTGAGCTTGCTGCTTTACTTCAGACATCTCAAGCAGAACTGAAGAAACTAGTACCCTTAAACTTTATATATGCATCCTACTGCCCTATTTCATTTGTAGGGAACTGGACAAAGACTATTTGTCATGCAGAGTACTGGAATCCCTAAACTCAGTGTCACGAGTGCAGATAAATTAAGCTTCAGAACTTCTCAAAAGCCCTTTTTTCCTCATCAACCTTTAATATAATACACATTAATCTGGAAAGTAGTTATAAAAATCCACATGGGTATCAAAAGCACTGTATGTAGACAGATGCCACAAGACTAAATATTCTTCAAACAATAATGGAAACTGCACCAGAAAGCAAGTTTTCAGGTAACATAGCAGGCTTTTTCCCTTTTGTGGTTTTAACACCTTGGAGCAAGGCCTGTTTGCATTACTTTTAGTCATGCTAACTAACATTCAACTGATAACAGTTCTCTGTGTTATGCAGTCTTTTACCTGAATGAGAACAAAGTTGGGCAACCAACGTGTTGTGTTGAGCAAGAATAGACAACAGTCTCACGGTCAAAAGGACAGCAGGCAAAGGGGTCTCTGGACACAGACAACAGAGCAGCATCTGGCTACTCAGTACGTGCTGAAAACTTCAGAAGAAAAATCCGAGTTAGAAACAGGAAATGCACTGATAAGTTGAAAATAGACTATTTCTTGTACGCAGCACCATAATTTGTGCCTTTTTAGCCATTCAGAACTTACCCAATCTCAACTTACATGCCATAAATAAAAAGTATAATGAAAAACATATTGTTACATTGGGCAGTCGGTCTGCAATTCATACTATGGTTGTGTATATTAGACCATTGGCAGGAGAAACGTCTCACTTTTGAGTGGCATTTCACCTACCAGGATGAGACCCTGTGCACTCCTTATGCATCTCCCAGAAATCGCAAAAAACCCAAAATGAATGTTGTAAATATTCTGACCAACTGCATATGGCCTTAAGAAGTTTTCTCACTTTCAAGTGACATCTATGCAATGAGGCAACAGCATCTGCTTCATATAAATATTATAAGCAAATCTTGTCACTGATTGAGGGTGATTATCACATTCAGTAGCAGTGAAGGCAGTAGAAAGATCTTCAATTGCTTCTCAAAGGTGATCTGAGAAATCTGATATTCTCCCATACATGCCAGAACTTCTACTGTCATCTGCACACACTAGTTTCAACAGAGAATGAAAACTGCTAAACAACAGAGTCTGAAATAATTTAAAGCTGTTACTGACTTACTTAATTAGCAAGTCCATTGTTGAATGTTCAGCTAATTTCACCAAAACTTTTAGGCTTTGGTTCAGTATACTATCAGCCTGGGAGCCTCTTGCAGCAGAAAAAGCTAAAACCTGAAGCAGCTTTTTAAACAAAGAATGTTGAGCTTGATCATTACTGGGAGCATCCTGTGGAGCTACAGGCAGCCCTCCTTGTGTCCTGGTATCTTCTTTGTTACCGCACTGATTATCACACAACACATTTTTGTCCATCTTGGAAACCTGGTCATCTGCAACAGCAGAACGCTTTCCCACTTCAGTAGACAGCAACGTGTGGACAACATCCCAGCTATAAAATGCCAAATAATAAAGAATACCCAGTGATATAATTGTAGTTTCTTCAATAGACAACCTGAAGTCCTCCTTACTTGCCACCATATTTGTGTTGGTTCTGGATGAAACAGCTGAATGGTTTGCACAAGAATTATTTACTGGCTTGTCTACCAGTTGTATCGCCTGACAGTATGCACCAATATGGTGTTCTACCAAGGGCAAGAGATGCACGGCGCCTCGGATCTTGCAGCGTGTGAGGTGCGAGAACTCTCTCCGGCTTTCTCTTGGGCTTTCTTCAGATAATCCTTCATCCATAGCAATCAAGTTCAATCCTGTTATTGCAAGTTTTTGAGCTTCTCGCAGGGATACAAGAGGACAAATTTCTTCTTGAGCTGTCCTGCTGCTGGGTAGTTGTGTGGACTTCCTATGCAAATAAAATTAAAAGAAGGGAAATATTTCAAAAGGCAAACAACTTAGTTGAAATCTGAGTTATCTATATTCTGAATCAAGTAATAGAAAGGCTGGAGTAATAAGAGAAGCCTGTTCCCAAAATAAATCATAAACTGGGGGAGAAAAAAAGATCCTACTCCTATCAAGGAGTATGAAAGAGCAATTTCAAAGCGTTCCTAGGTCTTGTGAAAGTACTCAGAGCTCACAGCTGAGTAACTTCAGCAGCTCACTATAAGCCATTGTCTGAAACCAGATTTCAAACATTGGCTTTCTGATTTCAGGCTTCTGATAACCTGTCATACATTCTTGTCTTCCTCTGATGTTACTTGGCAACTTCTGGGAAGAACGAGTGTCTGTATATTACTGATCTGTAATATGTAGGGGGCCTTTAAAAGACTACAACAACAATAAAAAATTATCTTCTTGGCCAGAGATGAGAGAGAGTTCAGCTATTAACTAGTCGAACCACAGCTACAAAGGCCAAACCCACCAAATCTGCTTGCATAAATGGCAAGGGCAATGAGACACCAGCCTTGCTATGAACCCACAAAACACAAGAGTTACTCATAAAATAACAGAAAAGTAAAGGTATTTCAGGAGCTGCAGACTAATTCTCTACAGTGAAAAGTGATTATAATTTATATCCAATATTCATATTTAAAATGCTTTATGGGTCACTATAAATATATCTTGGAAAATTGCACATAAATTGTACATTAAAAATAGAACATAGTTTAGACTTTGAAGATATAAAGCCTACTGTTCTTTCGATCACATTTTCAACATTTTCTTCCCATTTAACTCGTGATCATGTTTATATGTTTTCCTCATTGCAATGCAAGTTTTATGTCCTTAAGTGGGTAACAACAGAAGCTGCTAACAGTCACTCCCAGGTTTTACAACACATGTTTCTGTGCCTTCCCCTAACACATAATTAACCTAGCTTATTTCTCAGTGTTGTTCCACTGTTTATCTATGATAATCAAAGATACAGAATGAAGTTCCAAAATTTCCATTAAATGGCCTAAGCAAAACAGCGTTTAACACAAGGAATGAGCTATCCTACATGAATAAGCATTTCTTAGTATAGAGAATGCCACTATACTAAGAACATGTCAGATACAGTTTAACAACAACAAAAAAAACCCTTACGTATCCAAATAGTTAGGCTGCAATACAGCTCCAGGTAGAGGCTCAGAGTTACTGCTAAGCAGATGGCAGAGTCCTAGTAATGACCCAGGGACAAGCGGCTGCTTCATCAGTGCATTTAGCAAGATAGAACCTGAAAGGATACATAATTGTCTTTGGAGTAGCTTTACATCAACTGCAACATCGACAACAACAACAAAAAAAATCAGTATTTCAAAAGATTAGCCTTATTTATAGTGCTCTCAATCAAAATAATTTTTTCATTACAAATCTTCCTCTACAAGAGAACGATTTTCAGAAAAATTAATTTAAGATATGATTTAAATATTAACCAAATTAGATATTTTAATTGCAATCTGATATTAGCAAAGAATCTCAGGCCAAATGATCGTATATCCCAACTATCTTGATGACTTGCCCTCCATGTTCCAGTCCAGACATTAAAATTATGTGATGCAATTCTGTTCTGAATTGGAAATAAAGTAGTACCCTGAAGACTTCCTGGTTTTGACTGTTGTAAATGTTGCTCTATTATTTTTACCTTCATAAAAAAAAAAATAGTAGTACATTTTTCCTGATTTTACATGTTTGCAATAAAAAGCATAACATATTAATAAGGAGAATGCCAGCCTTGTGGTCAGATGCCTCTTGATCCATATCCTTCCATAAAGCAAAACTCAGGCAAGCTTTTCTCTTAAATAGAATGACAGTGTATGAATATTGATAGGATAGAAGATAATAATATAATCTGAAATGCTCTACTGCAAAAATCACAAGATTCCAAGCAAAAGGAGACTAGCTGAACATCACTGTTGCATGCAGTGGCACTGTGGGTAGCAGGCTCCTCAGCGTGACACTGCTTAGAGCAAAGGCATCCAAGCTGCTCCTCAGAAATGCTCCCTACTTCTGTATTAACGGAATTCGGTTACCTTGTGTGTTTCCTTTACGTACAGACTTGTAGGAACCGTTCTTTCCCAGTGCTTCATGCTTCACAGATGGAACTTCAGGATGGGTTATCTTACTGTCTAAACCAAACAGTAATTATGAGGCTAATAGGAGAACTGCATTGCTTATATATCCGTACCTACCCTTTACACACATTCAGTTAGCCATAGCTCTTACACAGTAGGTAAACAGACAGTAGCCCAGTAAAAAACATTTGTCCTGTATAACTCAAATATGTCAAACAACAGTTAAGAGCTGTGATGTAAGTAGAATTGCTCCCCCAAATAAATCAGAAAGTGACTAAAGTTTCACCTTTACTGTCAGATTATTTCACAGACTGCTCTGTGCTATTGCTCTCAACTTTTCTTTTAGATAAAATCAATACCTTAAGTTGAATTCCCACTACTAGCAGATTTACATGACTACGTCAGTTAAAAATCAACATAAAATTCTTAAAAAAAAATTGAGCATTTCATAATCTTTCAATCACCTATATGTCACAATTACTAGCCAAGCTGGAGCCAAAAGCCTTGCAGGGTTCAGAAGACAAATAATCAAGTGTGTTTTTCAAACAAATAGGCATATTGAATATTGGTACCATAACAGACAGTTAGCAGGCTGAAACAATAGCAATACTAATGCTTCAAGGCTACTGTATTTTTCTTTTTGATGGGAGTTCATACGGCCCATGCAGTTTCAGACTGAATACTATTAACTGACAGTAACAGCTCAGATTTTTCATGACTCTTCCTGTAAAGATTAGTTGATACCCAAATTTTTTCCATTTATTATTTCCTATTGGAAACATGGCAGTCGGCTGCCATAAAAAAACACTGGTTTTGTTTTGTATTATAGCAATCTTCAAATATATGCGCATATTCATTTCCTAAGCTTTACTCAACGAATTTCAGGATACAATTTTGTCAGAATTACTGCCCTACACATAAAAGAGGAAATGATTATGCTGTTTCAGTTGCTTCTTTCAATATGGCTAAATATGTACCCTTTAAAATAAAATCCCCCAAAACGTCAGCTTTAAAGCCAAAACCACATGAATACAAAAAATGCATCATCTGACTAGCAGACCGATTCAAGAAATAGGCAAATTGTTTCCTGTTCTACTTTATTCAGTGAGAAAGGCAGACTAACAATTTGGATATTTTAGTTCATCACATATAGTAAATGCAAGTTTTTCATTATGGCCAACAGCTGCTTCATCGCTGATGTCTGGGCATCTGGTATATAGGCATTACTGAGGTGTGAATTAAAATGATCTTGATGCAAATTTCAGTCATAGCTATTTAACGCCAACTGGTATAAAATGGAAAGAAATTTAAACAAAAACAAAATAAGACAAATACTTGTTCTCTACAGTGAACTTACTGAAAGCGTTCAGTCACACAGTACAAAAATCCTTCTCTAATGCAGAATGTTCGTATGCAGCTAAAAATGTTGCAAGTTGTATAGGGGTTTACCGTCTTTGATTGAAGCAGTCGGGGCAATCAAATTTCCTGAAGAACACGACGGTCTAGTGGACGTTTCAGCACTGAAGGATTCCTTTGTAGGAAAAGATCTTTTCCCAGGCTGTGAAGAACATCCTTCCGATTTCACCTGTACCGCAAAATTCTTTTTAGGGCTAAAATAAAAATCAAACACTGAGATGAATCAGTATTTCTTTTGTAATTGTTATTAAACAATAAACAAGGATCTATTTACATAGACATTTTAAAGGTAATTCACTATAAACTCCTAGCATTTCTGTCACAGGGACAAGGAAGGCTCTTTTTGAGCCAATTCCACAGAGGTCAACAGACTTTTGGTTGTATTTGTTCAAGACAACAGAGCTAAGAGTTAACATGAAGAAAGAAAACCTCTTTAATGTTTAAGCACACATATTGTAAAAGGGAACACAAATTCATTTTCCAAAACTCCTACCTTGGCATTAAAACCGTCTGAGTAACATGTTTGTTTCTTTCACAGTTCTGAAGTCGCGTTCTTAATTCATTCATTTCTGCATCTTTGAACTGCAACTCTGACTGTAATGACAGTAACTGAAAGAGGAATTAAAAAGACATTTTTACTGCTACCAAATAATTTAATGGTGTTATAAATGCACAGCAACTAGAATTACCCCAAGATATCAAGACTGCCATCTTCTTACTGTCAACTCTGCATAAGAGCTCCATTTTTACATATGTGAGTCCAATTAATACTGTCTTAGAACCAAGTGTCAAGAGTTCAGGCACGAAGCGCACGACTTGCTCAGGCCGACCAAGCGCGACGCAGAGCCTGACTGCAGTGAGGCTGCCAACAGCACAGAGGCAGCCACTGTCCTCTTCAGGGCTGACTGCAGCAGGAACAGCAATCTGCTCAGAGTCATAAAGCACGTTCTGTCGCTTTTTTCCATTTTAAAATAACACTCCAATTTTAATGTTGTGGGGATTGCATGAAAAAAGGCAACATGTAAATAAAAACCTCTACCACTTGAATGGTATATCTCTTATTTTGGCAGAAGAAAACCCTCAGCGAGTTCTTACAAATGCTTTTTTCTAGATGAGAAAATAAAAGCATACATCATTGGGAAATTTCACACAAACGTTCCTCCTTCGACTAGATGGTCTGTGACATCACTACATCATAAAATTCACTTCTGCATGTGATGTGCAGGTAATTGACACCTTTACAAACCTTTTTGGAAAACTCTTTTTCTTTCTCACTTAAGGTCTGAGATTTCTGCTGTTCCAATAGCATGTATGATCTTTTCTGTTCCTCCATAGCACACTCCATCTGCTGCATTGACTCACGCAAAATTTTAATCTCTCCATTTTTAGTAAGAATTTCATCCTGCATTTCTTTCAGCTGCGAACAGATAAATTCCATTAAAGGATGTATATAACCAAAAGTACGTATTTATATCATTATGTGGTTAAAAATTAGGTATATTTATACTTTCTAGGGAGAAAAATGCTCCTGTAACCCAGTTCAGGAATTCTGCAATGTTGCTTCTGATCTTCTGATTAAATCAGTCTCAGTTACTGTCTTTTCTAACAGAATTATAAAATGACAGCAAAGATACGTCTGCATATACGGTCCTGGTATCTGTCAGAGACCCTTCTTCTCCCTCCCCTTCTCTGTGATTAGGTTCTTTTTTTGAAAAGCATTCTAGTCATACACATCAATAATTTATTCATTGTTCAGATGATAACAACGATAATTCAATTATAATATTTCATTTAGCATGGCAGCCAACAAGCACGCTGCCCTAAGACAAGCTACCACCCCTAGATGGTATCTTCACACCATATATAGTCTCTAATACTCTCTGAACAGCCATCATCACTCAGAGGCAAGACTTTGGAGAGACAATAAATGAGTTGCTTGGAAAACCATGGAGAAAAAAGCAGAAAGACACCTCTATACCACTACAGAAAATTATGGTTTACCCCATGTTGAACACGGTGTACAGGTAGGAGCTTCCCCAATAAAGAAGTATAGGGTAGAACTGGAAAAGATTCAGGAAACAGAGGCAAGGGTGACGAGAGAAAGGTAAATAGAGCGGGCCCCGTGCGAGCGCTACGCGCAATTTTACTGCCTCTTATAGCAGCCAAGACCCGTCTGCTAAAAGTCACTAGGTGTTAAGTTCAAAATAAAATCAAAGAAGACATTTCCTGTTGAGCTGTAGACTAAAAGGTATCAAAAAACCAACTACACAAGCATTTAAAAAAATACACTAAAGAATATTAAATATGCACATACTATTTCTGGATCAGGAAGTACCTACAAGAAATTTTACCAGAGGCTAAAAGACCATTCTGGCAACATCTCATCATAAACTTGCTCAGGTCCCACATTCTTCCTAAGCTTTCTGCCCAAAAAGGATGGACTTGGTACCGGCATTTGCACGTTCTCACTTTTCTGCACCTATTTCTTCCCCGTAGTATCTTTCCAGAAGGGGTCATGAGAAGGCAAAATAGCATAACACAACTTAAAAGTCACTTTACTTTCTTAATTCTTTAAGTTGCACAAAACAACCCTTGCTGACTCGCTGACAGGACTGTGACAGAGAAGGGACCAGAGAGGACACAAGTAAAACCGACAAATTGGCATCTGCTAATCTGAGAAGACCAAGAAATAAAATCACAGAATCCCAGCATGTTCGGGGTTGGCAGGGACCTCTGTAGGTCATCTGGTCCAACCCCCCTGCCAAAGCAGGGTCACCCAAAGCAGGCTGCACAGGACCTTGTCCAGGCGGGGCTTGAATATCTCCAGAGAAGGAGACTCCACAACCTCTCTGGGCAGCCTGGGCCAGGGCTCCGTCACCCTCAGAGGGAAGAAGTTCTTCCTCATGTTCAGCTGGAACTTCC